>Ga0208040_1000360_pt1 | contig 56668 bp, 75 predicted proteins | sample AD_UKC083_MetaG_FD_184431 | JGI IMG/M metagenome (GOLD analysis project Ga0208040, IMG submission 184431) | Active sludge microbial communities of municipal wastewater-treating anaerobic digesters from USA - AD_UKC083_MetaG (SPAdes) (version 2) | ecosystem: Engineered > Bioreactor > Anaerobic >...
CCATGTGTAGTCTCCATAATATATTGTTTCACCCTCTGTTTCGATTTCGATGTTTATATACTTTGTTTCTACATTGAGCCACGATGGACTACCTTTATATTTTTTTATTGAGGTCACGGTGTTTGGCGGTAGAGTAATATTGTCATACTCGTCATAATTGCTGTTTTTTCCGTTAATTGTTACTTTTGCAAGATATTCGTTTTTTTGTATTTTCTGTCTCCTCGATACTGCTACGAATACTGAATTATCGCAGCCGTATACATCTTGGTAACCGCAGTCTCTTTTCATTACCCCGTACATATTCAATTTGTCGAGTTCTTCCTGGGATGCAAAGTACGACATCAGTTCAACCATTTTTTCGAACATCTTGTCTTTTTTGCCGTTGTTGTTAATTTTTTTTGTGCAGTATTCTACTATACGTTTCCTGACAAATTCCCTGAAGGCAGCATCCTTTGAGTCTTTCTTAATAGTGTCTCTGTATGGCAGTACAGGGTTTAAAGGGGATCCCCTTTTTACGTCCATTACTATAGCATCGTATGTATACCATTTAGGCCTTATTACGATACCGTACCACACTACGGAAATATCTGTGTTACTGCTGTCGCCATAACATGATATTTTTTCAGTGTCAATATAAACCCTGTTGCCCTCGTATTCTGTTATGATCGGATAGTTGCCATACAACCTGTCGGCTTCTATCCTCTCTATTTTGTTCTCGTTGTACGACAATTCCAACGGAAACCACCCAAGATCATTTTTGTGGTCGTTATTGAGTCTGCCAAGAATGTCCTTGTCTGCAATTTCCGCATAAATTGCAAATCCGTCACAGTGCTCGTTTTTATCTACTGCCTGTGGCAGATTTTCACGGTATTCTGCATCTTCAAGAAACCTTTTGCAGTTGACCGTCATGCTGCCAAATTTGCTGACAAACTTGACTGTTGATGATATGGCATACAATGCAAACAGCCCCCATCCTGCAGGGTTTTGCTCGTTTTCAACCTCTTCCGACCAGTCCGACCCTGACAACTGCAACAGCGCCATTGGGTCAGTACACCCGCTACCGTTATCGATGGCCGTGAGCGTATTGTCAACCAGCGACAGATCGAGGTTGGTTGCCCCTGCCCTTGTGCTGTTTTGTGCAATTTCTATAAAGACCATTTCTGGCCTTTCAAAGAAACATTTGATTTTTTTAAATAGCCTATTTTCATTTATGAATTTACTCATTATGGTCTCCTTTTTTAGTTATCGAGATATATGAAATCGCGGCAATCTCCACCGCATTCGGGACACGGATTAATGTCAACATAGTCTTCCCCGTTTTTGAGGAAGTCTACGGGAGACAATATTGTCCCGAAATAGTTGCACCATACATTTTTTTCGATGGTGCACGGTTCACCGCTTTCATCATGTCTTATGTCGAATATGTAGTATCCTTCGATACTGTCTTTCAGCATAGGTCTTTCTTCGATCAAATAGCATTCGATATTGTTTATTTTCACCTTCTCGATGTTGGTTTTTACGTTGTTAACTGCGGTGTTTAATACATCGTGGGCTACATCGCTAAGACCCCACTTTGCACCATTTATGACACCATCAATAATATTCTGGATTTTTTCTTTGGAAAGCAGAAGCGCTTCCGGCCCTAACATCTTTACAATTGAGGGGATTACCGACTCCACTGATATGCTATACACATTTTCGTCGAGGTCGTAACCTGCTGCCTGCAATCTTTTTTCAATTTGGTTGTATATTTCCATTTGTACGGGCGCAATGCCCTTACCTCCTTTTTTGTTGTTGATTTTATTTGGAATGGAGGGGATGTTGCCATCCCCTTAGAGTTTTTTATGCAGCCAATCTTTTTCTGCCCAATATTTCAGAGCATATAAGATCGCATATATAATCGTCGTTGCCCCAGTTACATAGGTATCCGTCAATGCCGCCCCAACTGCCGAGCTCTTCAATTATCTCGTTATCGAGCAGTAGATTTATAATCTCCGGCAGCAGCCGCAATTCGTAAGGGATTTTTCTTTTACTGATTGCTGCGGCAAACCTTGATATTTTTTCTTCCGGGGTAAACCATGCCACCACCTTCTTTCCTAATTCATCGACATGGAGGAAGCCGTGGCTTTTGCCATACCCAATGGGGTATGTCTTAAACCTTAGCGGATTGTGAGAGCGGCAGAATACATCGCCTGTGTTTGCTGTTATCGTTTTGTACGATGCATATGCCGACAACATTGCTTTTGTTTGCTGAGGCGCTCCATATATTGACAGCAGATACAGCGAGCCATTTTCCCTTTTTTCATAGAGGCCAAAGTCTGACTTGCAGACTATTCCTCTGCAGCTTAGTTCTATTATTTCTCCGTTTTTGTTATTTGACATCATACCAGTATGCCCCTTTGTTGTTATACTCTATCACTCTTATTCCGGTTGCATAGGTCTCTCTGGTTGTTTCGCGCATAGCTTCCTCATCTACCGTTACGGTTATATTCCTTTCGGAATATCCTTTAACTATAATATGGTTTTCCATATCGTTTTGTACTGGTAACTCGCCGTCTAACGCGCCGCCTGTTATTTGTGACACCAGATGCCCCAATCTCGGCTTCAGGATAGGCGTCAGCCTATTGTCGTTAACTATGAGTTTGCCAAGTTCACGACTTATTGTTTGCAGAGCAATGGGCGTATGTTTCATAACGTCTTCATCGGTAACAGTAGCCGTTCCCTGAAATACTTTTGAGCCATTTGTTTTTGGTACTGTATAGCTTACTTCATATTCACCTATTATGTAGGGATACGGCGGGGGCGGTAAGCTGCCCATTTCTGTCCTTTCCGCATTTTTTATGCCGCACACCAATACCTGTTTGAATTTATCAAACTCATCGGCGTGAATACGAGAAGCTTTGAGTCTTCTAAAATGCTGCCCAATCCAGTCCCGGTTTTTTTGTTCGTCGAACACGTATTCTGGAACCAAAAACATTAATACGCCACCTGCTGCAAGCCACTTAATGGCATGTTTAAGGAATTTCATTTCCAGTCGTTCCCCTTCCTCGGTGTCGTAAGGCGGGTTTAGGTACAGCAAACCCATGCAACCAAGGGGGTTCACCCTTGCATCAAATATAGAACCCTGAGCTACTACATCGAGGCTGTCCTGAGCTTTTATTGCCCTTTCCATGTCAAGCTCAATCCCGTAAGTTGTTACGGGCCGCAGATGTTTAACGAGAGCTTTTATTGCCTCTCCTGTGCCTGCACAGGGGTCAAGCACATGGGTCATTTCATATCTGTATTTTTGTATCCATGTGCTTATTATTTCGAGTGTTTTTTGGGGGGTAGGATAATACCCCATTTTTGCGTTGCTTTCTAACCTTGCCATTTATCCTCCCGCCATCTTTACCAAAATCGGCATTAATGTTATTTCATACATTTTTGCCAATTTCATCACTGTGGTTTTAATCTTTTTGTTCTTGGCGGGGATTACCTTTATTACCATTGCTGCAAGGCGCAGCGAGTTAAAGGTATGCCTTGCCTCCATTACTTTTACTTCCCTTGCCGAGAAGTTATTGTAGAAAGATGCTGTCATAAGCACCTCCTTTATAAAATTATTTTGTGATATTTCCCCCGGAATGGGGGTGTGGTTCGGGCAGATTGCCCTAAATGAAATTACTTTCTATATAGGTATTACTTTAATAATAAAAAAAGGAGGCGATAATCGCCTCCTTTCATTTCTTTTTTAATACCCGGCTGCCTCTGCGGTGAAGTCCCGCTGCCGCTCATGGCTTTGGATCCACACCGGTCTTTTCATGTCGGTACTGTATACTTCTTTGCCTTTGCGGTCCCAACCTATAAAGCAGGGTTCTCTTTCCCCTTTCAACAGGTCGAAATATCCTTCCCAGACATATTTGAGGCGGCCATCGCAGTCTCTCCCGTCTCTCACCATACATGCAGAGACAATGCAATTTTCTCCGTTGTATTCGTAGATTCTTTCTGTTGTTCTCCAGCCCTCGTCAGTTATTGCAAACCGATGATGTTGGATTGTTTGGCCAGGTGCAAGCGTAAGCTTTACCCAACTACCGTTTATGTTCTCCCAAAAGCGTGCTTTAGGGGGTGTTTCTTTAAGCGCTTTCCTGATACTCATATCTGTCTCTCCTGTACTGTCTGCAGCTTTCCCTTGACATCTGTTTTTTCTTACATCCCAAGGTTTTGTGCTTCCGCAGCTTTAAAACTGCTTCCATCGGCAGTCTTGGCACTGCTATTTTGCGTTTTTTCATAGATTTCCTCCATCGTATCGGAAAATTCGTCCCATAGTTGTGAACAAAAGTCGCAGTCGCAATATGGCCTGAACTGCTCGCGTATTTTCCCTTTTTCTATGAGCACGTTGCCCGAGAATGATTCACCGCATTCATGATAGTAAAGCTCTACGGTTAAATGCGGAAACCTTTTGCCAATGGCTTTAATTACTTGTATCGGTGGTCCCCATGCCGTATCAAAGCTGTAATAAAGCCGGTCTTTCGTTTTATCCAGACTCACTTCGCATGCATTCCATTTGGTGCCCCAGTTTAGGACGCACCAGTTGTAACCGCCTGCATTGTAGCCATCGTTGGGGTCATCTTCCCATCCTATCACGTTCCTTCTGTACAACTGCACAAGGTTTGCCGCTACCTGGTCAAGCCGCGTGTAATGTTCTGGATACGGCACAAAGGAGTTAAAATCAAATAACCCATTTTCTCCCATTGCTGCCGCCTCAAATTCCTTGAGCCTTTTTTGTGACCCTTTTACTGCAATATGGTTGTAACACCAGTTCGGCATTTTGCCTCCTATCTGATTCTTATAATTTTGTTAGTGTTGTATTTTGTCTTGAGGTATTCAAGGTTATTGGAACATTCTAAAACCTTGTCCCTCCCTTTATCGCTATCGTAATCCCACACCCCATATCGAAGTATGTTGATCTTCCCGTCGTATTTAGTTACATCGATGCCAAGATCTGTTATGTACGGCATTACGCACCACCTAACTGTGTAAGTTCTTTTGCCTTTTCGAGCAACGACCAAGGTATTTTCATCACTTTTTCCGGTTTCCCTCTGTCGAAATAATTGAGAATGCTTGCAAGAACATCGCGCATTTCCGGTGCGTTTCCGATCAGAACTGCATTTGCCTTTGACTCCTCAGATGCGTTCACCCAATTTGCCACCGTTGCGATAGTTTCTTGGCCTACGCATACCTCATAGGACTCGACTATATGCTCTTTGTTTATAATAGGCTTGATCTCCCATTTTCCTTTTGTGTTCACTTGTTACCCCCTATTGCAACAGATTTTTTATGGCCTCGTACTTGGCCGAGTTTTCAGACAACTTGCATATGTTTTCGGTCATCTGCCATTTTTCTTTTTCCAGTTGCTTAATTCTGTTTTTAAGGTTATTGTTCTTGGACTCCAACTGTAACAGCCTTTCGCGCTGCTGCCGGATTTTTTTAAATATGGTTTTCCGGCTTTCATTTATTTTATTTCCTTCCTTGTTGAGCAATGCGTATTTTTCATTCCACTCGTTGTTTAGCCTGTTTTCCTCTTTCTCGATTATTTCCTGCGCCCTGTGGTTTGCAAGGTGATGCAGCATTTCTTCCACTACTTGATACGACATAGTGTTGTAGAGCGAACAGAGTATCAGGTCTCTTGAGCCGTTGGCAGCAATGAACAGTTTTTTGAGCGTTTCCATGCTGCTGCGGCCTATTACATCCTGCAGGTCACATTTACGCTTGGTTGTTACGCCCATGTTTACCTCTTTTGCCCATTCTTCAAGTTCCTGCAAATTTTCTATTTTGACCATACTTTTCTTCTCCTTATTAGTCAATGTCATTTTCTGTTCTGACAATATGGAATATAGGTTTTTCGCTTTCGCGATACACAAACCACCATCCCTTGCCAAACTTGTAAAGGGGTTTGTCAATACAGTCATAACTGCTCAGATATGTGTCGTTGCTCTTTACCGTAAAGTGTCCCACAAAGTTTCCGGGGACATCTACGCTTGTTCTTTTGTAGATGTTGACGATGTTTGTGCCATCGCCAACAACGCCGTTCTCGTAGAACAGTGACATGCTACTGTTGAATATTTTAATGCTACCCATGTCACATTCGGTTATGAATGCCATTGCCTTTTTCACTGTTTTTTGCTGGGCAACGGCTGTGTTTCTGTTTGTCATATTGCCTCCTTATTTTATGTAGTTATTTATTATGTGTGCTCTGTCGGCTTGCGATAACGATATTTTGGCACAACCTTTCATATTTGCTAAACCGGTTATGCACCACAAGTTTTCGTTGAGTTCCGGCACTTCCATGCCTTCTTTTTCGAGGGCCCTTATAGTGGTGCTCCATCGGTAGGGCAGTCGGAATGCCTGCAAAGCACATGTTTTTACATATTGGCGGTATTGTCTTCCGGTTCTGCGGTTTATATTAAACACGTTATCTCCAACCGCAAGGTGGAGCCCGGTCACATAATGCGATACATTATTGCCATCTTCATCAATCTTCCACAGGTGTCCGGCGTTTTGCAGTTCCCTTACCATTTTCTCTACGTTCTCACGTGAGTAGTAGGAGTTTGAGAGTGCGTATTTTATAACTGGCCGTATGGCCGGGGACGCCTTTCCATAGTTTTTTGCAAAGCTGTACAGCTTGGCTCCCATTTCACCCTCAATAGCCGACACCCTATCAAATACCTCGTTTCTTGTATTGAACGTGTAGCAATACAATGACGACAAATGTTGTTTCAGTCCGAGATATTTTTTGTAGTCATCGAGGTTTACAACCTTTGCCTTTTTTACTGTATGTTCTATTACATCGAGCTTGTTTAGCATTTTGTTCTGCAATGCATCATATTCCTCGACGCTCAACCCTGTCATATGTGCCGACAGCTCATTGATGATGTTATCTGCTACTATATTTTCTGCGACCATCGGCAATCCCCCATTTTTTTGTATCTCCACAGGCTGAAAATAAGATTCCCATACATTTGTAGTGATGTATGTTTCCGTGTCATCTTCTTCTATGGCAAGCGGTTCCGGCGTTTCGTCAAAGAACCCGTACTTTTTGGGGTTATTATAGTCTGCCAGACCATTGATGAGTTCACGGTCACTTGAGTTTTCCAGCACCTCAAACGCCCATTTCATTTTTTCTTCATCCGTCATGCTGACAAAGTTGTCAGGCGCATCTGCAGCAATGCAACCTTTTTTTAGGTAGTTGATATAAACTTTACCCATTTGCAACCTCCTCTGCCTCATTGTAAAAGGCATATGTCGATGCTATGGGGTCATCGCATTCGCTTCCGCGTCCGTAAATATCAACTACTACTCCCTCGTGTTCTTTCTTGATATGCACCGACAGGTTATTCACCGTAATCCATGCGCTTTCTCCAACAAGCGTAAAATCAGTTGCGCAGTCATTGTTATCAACCGTGTTATCCACGGCCGATACGGACGACAGTTTATTGAACATTTTTTCCAGATTATCCATGTTCCTCCTTCATGACGCAGTTGTGCAGAACATTAGTGTCCTTTTTGCAACAACGGTCATTATTATTTTTTTAATATTTCCCCTTACAGGGGTGTGATTCGGGCAGAACGCCCTAAAAGAAATTACTTTCTATATAGGTATTACTTTAAAAAAAAAGACCCGGGGATCACCCCAGGTCTTTAGTGCTTTTAAGCGGTCAGTCTTTGAAAATTAAACCTACCGATTTTTTTATGTGTTCTGCAGTCTGTTTCGATACTGGCTTTATATCCATGTAAGACGGTTCGAGCGTATTTTTTGGCTGAAACCACTGAATCTTGTAGTTTTTTACGCCTTTTTTCCGCAAATATTCCGCTACTTCATAAAGGTCATTTTCGCTGTGCAGACCTGGTACATAAGTTGTTCTGAACTCATAGCCTATTCCACAATTAATTATTGTATTGAGGCTGTCCTCTATATAATCTTTATCGACCTCTACACCGCAGTATTTGCCGTAATTGTTGAGGGGGCCTTTAATATCCATTGCCACAAAATCCAAAAGACCTTTACTTATAAGTTCTTTCAGCGTGTCAGGTTTTGACCCGTTTGTGTCGAGCTTAATTGAGAGCCCTATTTTTTTTATTGTGCCTAATAATTCGCCGAGACCTCTACAGACAGTTGGTTCGCCCCCGCTTATCGTTACACGCTCTACCCATTTTTTGTATTTGTTCAGGTGATTCAGTACCCATTCCTGTTCCATACAACCATCAGGTTTGTTTATGACAAGTTCCCTGTTATGGCAGAAAGGGCAACGAAAGTTGCACCCTCCCAAAAATATTACGGACGATATGCCTTTTGACCAGTCTATAAAACTGGTTCCGAGCATTCCTTTAATGCGGAGTTCAGACACGGGACAACTCCCGCAATACTTCTTCTTTTTTTGGTACGTTGCCGCTCCACTTAGCAGTAACGTTGCCCTCGTCGTTTTCGACTATTACGGCGGGCAGAGACATTACATTGTGGAATGCTGCTTCGGCGAGGCCTTCCGCCGTTTCAGTATCAAAAAACTCTACTGTTGCGTTGTCTGCCTTCAATTTGTTGCCAAGCTCTTTTGCTAATGGGCATTTCGGGCAGTCCTTTTTTGTTATTACCTTTATCACCATCTTTCCTCCTTAAAAAAACCCGACGCCGCTTTTTGGGCGGACATCGGGTTTGTCGTTATTATTTAGGCAGCCTTTGACTGTGAAAAAAACTGGTTTTTATGCCTGTCTTTTAATTCGCCAAGCTTGCCTTTGTTCCAGCTTGAAACCTTTGTAAAATAACCCGTAATTCTTGTAATGCCGTCAACATCCTCGGAGCCGCAGTATTTACAAGTATCGGTGAGCCCCCTTGTGGTTCTGTTGCAAACGTTACAGGTTGTAAATTCAGGCGAAAATGCTATCTGATCATTTGTCGTGTTGCGGAATGTTTTTATAACAAAATCCGCTATTGCCTCTTTTGTTGGCTGTGCCTCTCCGAGCCAAACGTGTGTGATAGACCCGGCTTCTATTAAGGGATGGAACATACCCTCTTGCATAACCCTTTCTATTGGGTTTATATCGAGAGATACATTCATGTGGGTTGAGTTTGTGTAATATACCTCGCCTGTTCCCTTGTTTCCCTTGACATATCTTTCGGCAATTTCTTTATAGTTTGCCACGTCAAGCCTTGCAAAGCGATAGCTTGTGCTTTCTGCTGGTGTCTGTTCAAGGACAACCTTTATGCCATGTTTCTCCCTGATCTTATCGGTAATCATTTTCATGTGGGCGATAACCCTCAGACCGAATTTCAGAGCTTTCCTTGATTCGTGCATTTCTGCGCCCGTATGCGCCTGAACCATCTCGTTTAGTCCGACCATGCCTATAAGGTGCGATGCATGCTCAAGCCTAAGATACGGCGAACCATCCCTGTCCATTGTGAGAAGGGCAAGTGGCCCATTCTCTCCGAGGGCAAGAATGTTTTTTATAAAGTTTCTTTTTTGCAGATGCGCTTTGCCTGCGAGTTCCATTCTCTCTGATAGCTGCGCTAATAACTGCGCATCATCGCCATTTGCAATGTAGGCTATCCTCGGCAAATTTATGGTGATGTTCTGCAATGCACAGTAACGCATTTTCCACGGCTGTTTTGCGTCCAACAGGTCGTGTTCCTCAAGCTTAAAGCTCAAGCGGCAGCATTCAGATATTTTTGCAGTCTCTCCCCTGTCAAACACAAAGTATGTGTTGCCCTTGTCGGAGGCTACATCACAGATAAAGTTCAAAAATTCCTTGTGGCCTTCCGTTCTGAAAAATTTTTCAGTGATATGCACAAGAGGTTTCGGGAAGAAGAACGGTCTTCCAGAACCGTCTCCTTCTTTGTATACTTCAAACAACTGCCATACAAACCTCTGCGCCTCTTTTTCGTAGTCGCTGTATTTTTTCCCGGTGTATTCGCCGCCCGGCCCAATGGCGGGTGTATCGGCAAAGTGATCCGGTATCTCCCAATAAAGATTAATGTCAGAAAAAATTGCCTGCCCACCCCTTGCCACTGCCTGCTGTGAAAATTCAAATATAAGCATCTGGGCAAGCTGTTTTACCTCTTTGTCGCTCATGTCTTCGAGATAAGGGGCAAAGAATATGTTTACCGCATCCCATCCAATAGCGCCTGCAAAATGTCCCTGCAGGGATGCCGCAAACTTCATCATGTGTGCAAGCAGCACCTCCGGGTGTTTTGCGGGTTTTGCCATAGACAGCGCATGCGGCAGGTTGAGGCCAAATTTTTTAATATATTCAAGCGATTGACCGCTGCAGTAAGGCCTGTCCACAAAACCGAGATCGTGCAAATGGATGTCCCCGCTCATATGAGCATCTGCGACATCCTGGGAAAATATGTTTATCAGGGCATATTCCTTTTTAATGGCTTCTGCAAGCGTAAGGTTCGTTGCCTCCGGGTTATGTGGTACATTCGCATTTTCCCTGTTAGGATAAAGCAGCAATGCATCCACATCGTAAATCGGCATGCCGAGCCGCGTGTGCTTGTCCCTGATGTCTTTCATGCCGCGCTCAACGAGCTTTGCGTTGACAAGTTCCCTTACAAGGGGCGTTGTCACGCGCACTCCAGCGCTTTTTATTATGGTCTCCACCTCTTTCGAGATAGATTCTGCCATTTCTCGGGCAATGCCTGTTTCACGGAGCAGGGCTGCAACTATCTTGTTGCTATCCCACCCCTGCATTGTTGATTCCGAGTTTCTCACAAATAGGTTGTAATCGGTTGTTTCCATGACAACGCCTCCTTATTTATTTGCTATTTACAATGGAATATCATCGTCTTCGATTTCGGGAATGAAATCGTCATCCATTGCGGGTTTTCTATTTGCTGTTTTTGGGGAAGCTACTGCAGCATTCCCGTTTTGAGCCTGTCCGTTACCGTTTCCGCCAAGCATTTTCATTTCGGTTGCTACGATCTCATATGCACGGCGTTTTACTCCTTCTTTGTCTGTGTATTCGCGGGACTGGATTTTCCCTTCGAGATACACTTCCCTACCTTTTTTGAGGTATTCGCCTGCGATTTCCCCAAGCCTTCTCCAAACTACGATGTTATGCCACTCAGTCTTCTCCTGTTTTTCGCCGTTCTTGTCCTTCCACGTCTCAGACGTTGCAAGAGAAAATGTTGCGACAGGCGTACCATCTGTCGTGTATCTCATTTCCGGATCCCTTCCGAGCCTTCCTATCAATGTTACTTTGTTTACTGATGCCATATATGGCCTCCTTTTTTAGTTTAGTTTTTATTTGTTAAAGAGTGACCCGTTTCTCGATATTGGGTTTCCCTTTGTGATTCAACAATGAAGCCTTTTTAGCTTCATGTTTTTTCAAGCCGAGCATGTCCGCAAGTTTTCTTAATTCCTTGCTATTTGCTGCGACCATAAACATCCTCCTTTTTTATGTTATTTTTGACACAAAAAAAACCGCAGGCAGCCTTTATTGTTGCAACTTATTTATGGCTGACCAATGCGGTCTGATTCGGGCAGTTACCCTAAAGAAATTACTTCTGCTTATATATTACTTTATTTTTTTACAGCCATTAGATTATTTTCTATTACAACAAAAAAAGGACCCTCCATTGCGGAGAGTCCTTTGAAAATTAATCTTCGTCGGGTAGCATTATGGTTATTACCGGTTCCATGTTGTCGCCAGGAAGAACCATCGCCTTTAGTGTTACCAGTCTTTTCAGTTTTTCCTTTGTTATGAAGTGTAGCTTGTAGTACATAATTGCTCCTTCTGTTCGGCGTGCTGCCATGCTGAACATCCAGAGCGTATCCCACAGTCTGCCGTTTTCTGACTGTCCTTGTACTCTGCTGCGGTCATCTGGTACTATGTATGTGAACCATACGGCATTTGTTAAAGCCACGGGGTATTTAATCCCCGCTTTTTTTGCCACGTCGGTTACGTCTATCAGTACCCCGTCTTCTATTGCCTGAGCACGAGTATAGGTATCAATGACGTTACCGAAATGTGCTGTTAATGAGGTCATCTTACACCCTCCTTTCCAAACAGTTCTTTGAGTGTAGTACCCTTAACCGTTATTTTGCCAACGCAGTCGTCTGATACTGCGTATGTGCTGTAATACGTTACCTCGATCATGATGTCTCCTTTGTTATGTCTGTTTTTGTTAGGCGACAAGCCTTTCCTGCTGTTGCAACCTTTTGCACAGCTTGCACAGCGATGTACTGATCAGGTGGCAAGCATTTGCCTCTCTTTCGGAGACAAGTACCGCTGTTGCATAGGTTTTTACAACTGTCCCGACTATTTGCCGGTGCAGTTTCTCGGAATACCATGTAACCTTGTCGCCTATACCGAATGTTTCTTTCGGATTTTGTTCGTCGCTGTAAGAGTAAAAGAGGTTTATTCTTGTTTCTACCGCCGCTTTTATTACTTTTAACTCGTTATAATCGTTGATTTCCTCGATCTGGTTTATTATTTTCTTTATATTCATATCTCCTCCTTCATGCCGCCTGCAGTTGCCATACCCCCCTTTCTACCGGGGAGTGGTACAGTTGTAGCACTTGTCTTATTTTTTCCCGCCAATACTTGTTTTCGAGCGTTTTAGTCTGTGCCGTTTCCGATACATAACCATAGATTTCACTTAACGATGCCTTTTCCCCAAGCGCCCTTAACGCTGTTTCTACTATGGCCTTCCATGTTGCTTTGTTAAGAACTGTTGCCTTTTTTGTTGCCTGTACAGCACAGTCGAGTATGCCGACAACAAGTTTATCCTTCTTGAAATTGAGCAGATATTCGTGAAGGATAGGAACAAAATTGCCGTTGTATTTTTTTGCCGCCGAAGCGGTGTTGTGTTGCTCTTTAATCATTACTCCATCTAATTTGCCTGGAGCCATTTGGATTATATCGGCCTGTATTGACCAATACTGCCCATCTTGTCTGACATCACCGATCAAGACTGAATATCTGCCATTATGCGCTATGGCTTCATAGATGTTATAAAGAGCCACTTGCAGTTTTTCGATGAAGTCTTCCGGGGAACTGCACCGAGAGAGATCATCGGGATGTGGTTTACTACCCCACACCTCACCGCTATATTTTATAATGTTGTAATAGGCAGGGTGGTAAAACACAAAATCTGCTGTCTTTGGTAATCTGTCCAACAGCCTATCTTTCAAGATGTTGAACCCCGTCCTAAGATCGAGACCGACGTAGTTTATGCCCGCCTCTTTCGCCACATCTCTTGATGTTCCGCTGCCTTCTGACGGATCTACAAATAAAGACGGCTTGAACAGATCGAGAAGTGTTTTTACGACGTAACCCGAGGTGTTGCCCCGGTATTTGCTGTCACCCCAATGGCCTCTGTCTTTGAATGACAATATTGAACCCGTCATTTATGCCTCCTTTTTTATAACCCTGCCCTGTAAAGGCGCTGCAGATAAGGGATGCAATACCCGCCACTACTCCCTCCTCTGCGGAAACGATTAAGCAATTTTTCAATTACTCTGAGCATGAATACCCCCTTTTTTGAGTTCGTCGATAATTTGCTCAAACATCGTTATAAGTTTTTCTTTGTTCCCATAGAGTATAATCGGCGGTGTTCTGTTCCCTCTTTTGCTTTCTATATGACAGCACCCCTCTCCATTTGTATCTCCTGCAAATATCTTGCTGACGTTAAAGTAGCCGTTGCGCCCGCGACCTCTGACTTGACTGAAATCGCCGCTGATTTGTCGAATAGGCATAATACCTCCTGTAATATTAGTTTATTTTTTTATTTGATTAATAAATGTGATTGGTTTTGCCGCGTTTTGCGTTTATGGGGAGAAGGGGGGAAGCAAAACGCCCCTCTTGATTTTCTCCCACGGTTTTCTTACGAACCGCTAATTTTGATTTTTTTTGTGATATTTCCCCCGGAATGGGGGTGTGGTTCGGGCAGATTGCCCTAACGAAATTACTTTCTATATAGGTATTACTTTATTTCGAAGTGACGTTCTCTCCCCTATGAATAGGGAAGATTTAATTTTGGAACATGAATAGCCTCCACATATAACGGCGACAGTGAATATTGCATAGTTTGCACAGGGGATTGCGTTACCGGGGATGATGTGCGGTTTACGCGAGCAATATTTACGGGTTCATACAAAAAAACCAAAATTTCAGGGTACGAAATAATAACGGGAACAATAATTGCGAATTCCTATGGTAACGACAAGTAACAGCACACGTTTACGATTTTGTTGCCGGACGGTCGCAAAACATTTATAAAAGGCCACAATCTATACCGGTACGGGACATATCGAAAACGTTGGGAAAATGAGGCAGCACGGGTTGCTGTGCTTGAAGAAAAACACCAACGAGGCAAAGAGGCACGGCGGAGAAAAAAGATTATAGATGCGCTGCGAAATGGCACATTTGGTCTACTCCATACTGAATTGTAACCACTCCCCTTTTTTGCCTTGTCCTTTCATCCCACTTCTGGTTTTTAAAATTATTGTACTGCAAACCTTTGCCATGGCCTTGCGCGATGCTGAACTTTCATCCCATATCTGGTTTTTAAAATTATTGTACGAGGGGTGCTGTGCATTACCATATTATTGTCAATCTTTCATCCCATATCTGGTTTTTAAAATTATTGTACAGTCTCTCCCTATGCCCTTAATATCGTTTGAGTTATTCTGCCCTGTCCGCGAACCTTTGTTCGTCGAACGGGCTTCGGGGCATAGGGAGAAAGAGGTCATACAATATTCCCTTTGTATTCAGGGTATTGCAATTCCGCGAACCCCCCGGTTTTTGATGATACCTCGGGGTCCGCACGCATCCTTAAAATACCCCGCTAATCTGGTCGGCAAGCTTGTTGGTTACCTCCGCTACCGCCTCTTCGAGATTCATATTAGTTCGTCTTGCCTCCACAGTAAAATTGGTGCGGTAGGTCATTCTATCAACTTCTATCTCCTGAGTAGTTACAACAGATGTGCTTGTTCCTTGCTTTGCGTCTGAGCGGATAACGCTTTTCACGGGTTTATCGGTTTTTTCCTTTATCTGCAAATCAACCTTGCCCGCCACAGCGTCTATAGATATAAGATTGCCGAGTAGAGCGCCGCCAACGTTGCCTACTATTGCCCCCGCTATAGCAGCAGGAATAACGGCAGCATTGTTGCCCGCCAAGGCTGCTCCCGCCACGCCCGCAGTTACCGTACCCGCCAAGGACATTTCCTTTCCCATGCTGGCGGCAGGGTCATGGTAGACAAACGATGTGATGTTTGCATTTATGATCCACGTTGCATCATCTGGTTTCTCAACCAGTGTCATGCCCTTTTTAATCATCCTGTCGCGGAGAACGGGTGCGAGCATAACGCCTTTAAGGTCTGATGTGTTGTTGACCTGGATGTATACCGTCTTTGGCGTTTTGCTGTTATCAAGAAATATAGGCTCCGTCATGACAACCCTTGTTTTAAGAGATGCGTTCTGAAGCATGGTTGCTGTAGATGAACAACCCGCACCGATAAAGGCAACAACCAGAATACATGCCATTGTTATGATTATTTTTCCCTTCAATTCTCGTACCTCCTGTTTAGGTGTTTTAAATTGTATTACTTCAAGCGGCATTTTACACAGGAACGTCAGTGCACACAAGTTTTTCAGACATTTGTAAAAAAAGTAATATATTTTTATGAAGTGGGTCAGTCATAAGATAATTACGGGAGCAACAATATATACTCTTACGGGCGACGTATTTGCTACGATAGCTTCTATGGCGGGCAGTGTAATTCCTGATGTATTAGAAGGTATGCCCGACAATACACCTAACTGGCGTAAATACCATCGCGGCCTGACACACTGGTTTGTTCCGTATCTGTCTTTTGCCATAATATTGCTCATTGCTGCAAAAGCGAGGGGTATATCCGCCATAAACACCAAGAATTTTGTGATTGCCTTGATGCACCATACTCCTACCGTAATGATGTATTGTGCCAGTTTCTTTCTTTTTGGCTGCTCAATGCACATTTTTCAGGATTATTTCTGCGGAAAAGTGCCATCTTTAAATCCTAAACACCGTATAGGGTGCAGGCTGTTCCATGTGGGATCGCAGGTGGAGTATGTTGTTACATTGTCGGCAGTTGTATTGTTTGTACTTATAATGTTGATAAGGAGATAACGTTGAAAATTATTATTGTATTGATAACAATATCTATTTTTTTGTTTCCTTCCCTGTTGCTTTCGTTTTGTTTTGAAGAAGCTGGAGCAGAGTATGGCATATCGCCACAACTGTTGTGGGCAATCGCCAAAAATGAAAGCGGATTTAAGCCTCATGCCATCAATTACAACAGCAATGGTTCTTTTGATTTCGGTCTGATGCAAATCAACTCGTCCTGGTACGATAAGCTTGGGCATGACCGATGGTTGATGTTAGGTGACGCATGCTTCAACGTTAAAACGGGTGCATGGATCCTGGCGCAGTGTATATCCCGCTATGGCAATACATGGGATGCAGTTGGATGTTACAATTCTTCTAAAAAGAACGTTCGAATACGGTATGCAAACAGCATTTATAGCATTCTTGTAAAGGCAGGGGCAATCAGGCCTAATCCTTAACTGGCGCACATATTACTTTTTACTTGTTTATTTGTATGCAATATGGTTGTGACATAGGCAGAAGTTTTACAGCAATTCCTCCTGGCGCAATTCTGCCTGGCAGCATGCCGGATTTTCGGATATTTATCCGTTCAAACAACCGCTATATACTGTGGGCACGCGAAGGCAATACGGTTACCGTTGAGCAGTTGAAAAAACTTGCCGATGGACCTAATGAGGTCTACATTGATGTTGAAGACGGTTTCAAGTATGATCAGTATCTCGAAACTTATCTTGGCGATATTCTTAAAAAAGAGGAACCGTCCAATCAGCAAAAGGCAGAAATATTCAGTAGGGTAACAAACAAGGTTATCGGTCAGACATTTGCAAAAACACAAAGCATTGGCACATTACCACAAGGTGTCGCTGACAGGGTAAAAACGGTCGTCGAAAATGCCCTTTTTTTTATTGCTGAGACAAAATCGCTTGAAGCACTTTCAAAAATAATAGGCCATGATTACAAGACATACGAGCATGCAACTAAGGTTATGTGGCTTACTGTCCTGTTTCTTAAAGAGAATTCCGATATTCTTGAGCAGATTGAGCCTGATTATGTTCATTTTACCGAACATGAAAAGAAAAAGCTCCTTGAACAGTGTGGTGTGGCTGCGATACTGCACGACATTGGCAAGGTGTTTGTTCCTACAGAAATATTGAACAAAAACGGGCCGCTTAATGAGGTAGAGTGGGAAATCGTCAAGCGACATCCGTTCGGAAGTTTGGCGTTGCTGCTTGACACGGGTATTCCAACGTTTGTTAAAAAAGCGGTACTACATCACCATGAGGATTTTAAAGGGGGCGGTTATCCCATAGGTGTTGCGGGTGACGATATTCATCCGCTTGCGCGTGTCATAAAAATCGCCGACGTTTTCGATGCCATGACATCGAAACGGCCTTACAAAGATGCAATGGTTCCGGCAGAAGCTATCAAGTTGACATCCTCCCCGCCCTGAAGGACGGCGATTCCTGGATAGTTGCCGAACATTATGCAACCGCCCAGGCTGGTTCCTGCTTCCTTGAGAAGTCTTGATGCACTGCCTCTCCACAGGCTGACACGGCAAGCCCTGCCGCCAGAATGTTTATTGCCGCCACAAGGTCGGCATTATTTGTGTAACTGCACGAGATACATTTGAATGTTTCCTGAGTTTTCCTGTTGTCAGGACTGATGTTGTGACACAGGGGACATTCCTGCGAAGTATATTGAGGCGGTACAACAATTATCCGCCCACCTGCCCATATCATCTTATATTCCAGCATCCTTCTGAACCCTGACCATCCCTGATCGAGGATCGCTTTATTCAATCCCGACTTTGCCCTTACGTTCCTGCCGGGGTTGTTCACGGTCCCCTTTGCCGATGCACTCATATTGACTACCTTTAGATCCTCAAGCACAACCAGGGCGTGGTTTTTGCTTATGGCTGTGCTGGTTTTGTGAAGGTAATCATTTCTTGTGTCTGCGATACGTTTATGAATACAGGCTATCTTTTGTTTTTGCTTTTTCCAGTTGCTCGATCTCTTGACCTTCCGGGAAAGTTTTCTTTGCTCACGGGCAAGCTTCTTTTCCAGTTTCTTAAAACTTTTCAACGGTTCATAGATTGTACCATCAGAGAGTGTGGCAAATCTTTTTACCCCCATGTCTATACCGACTGCTGAATCCGATGCATGAACAGGATCAGAGACCTCTTGTTCTGTTTGAATTGAAACAAACCAGTGTTTACCGTTTCTTGAAACGGTAACATTCCTGATTGTACCCACTATGCCCCGGCTTTTATAGAAGGGTATCCAACCGACTTTTGGAAGATATACAACGTTGTCGTTCAATTTAAAACCCTGAGGATATCTGAATGAATCATGTATGCCTTTCTTCTTGAATTTTGGAAAGCGCTTAGGACTGCTTTTGTTGAAGGCATCCTTGATTGCCCTGTCGAGGTTCATGAGGGACTGCTGCAATATCTGTGAGTGGACTTCTTTAAGAAATACATGTTCCTGCTTCCATTGGGGCAAGAGCAGGGCTATCTTGTTGTATGTCAGCCGCTTTTCCTTATTATCGAGGAGTTGTTTCTGCAATGTTAGTGCTTTGTTCCAGACAAAACGGCAGCATCCGGCAAACCGTTTTAACTGTCCCTCTTGTGCTTCATTGGTCTTTAGCCTGTATTTATATGCTTGCAAACGAATCATGCATATATTATACTTTGGCCTATGGATATGGGCAAGGAAATTCGACATGGAAGACACTGCGTTTTTAAGGTGCATGTTCATCTTGTCTTTGTTGCCAAGTATCGAAAAAGTGTATTTGACAGGGATGCTCTTGATCGCCTGCGAAATATCTTCGCGGATGTTTGCGATGATTTTGAGGCTGCCCTTGTTGAAATGAACGGCGAAGACGATCATGTGCATCTGCTGGTTGAATACCCTCCAAAGGTAGCCATCTCGACCTTAGTAAACAGCCTCAAAGGGGTTTCTTCAAGGCTTCTTAGAAAACAGCGCCCCGACATCGAAAAAAGGTACTGGAAGAACATACTTTGGAGCCCTTCATATTTTGCAGCTTCCTGTGGTGGCGCACCATTGGAAATCATCAAACAGTATATCGAACAGCAACGGTCTTAAAACCAAAATCGTGCCTTATATCCCCGCCCAGAACGACGGGGTTTTACGGCACCGTCGATAAATTTGTTACGGAACCATTTTTTTTCAATCCTATGACGTTTGCAAACAAATGCAGCTCATTAAGTGACGTATCCGATACCAACAATTCGCCATCTGTGTAGATCATGCTATGCCTCCTTGTATTTATTGACCGTTCCAGGGACATTCCGTATATTTGTCCTGTATTGCAAATTTGTTGCCCTGCCAATGGTTTTATATGCCCCCCGAATGCAATGTGTTGTTTAGAGCCATTGTATTTCGTGCTTTTTTTCGTTTGGACGTTTTTGAATAGCCCTGACTGTTGTATTTTCTTCGTATTCTTTAAGAATGCAGCATACTTTGCCATTTTTTTGAAGCCTTTTTGTGTTTTCCTGGTCTGCCCATATATTGTTGCCATTAGTTAAATGCAATTTTAGCACCATAGCGATGCCCTCCTTTTTTAGTTGTAGTATTGATTGGTTTAAGAAAAAGAAAAATAACTTTGTGCTACATTAATATATTACTTTATTTTTTAAAAAAGTTTGCCCTGTTCGGCAGCGTATTTTTTGATAATGCTTGTAAAAAGAGCGCCTTTGCTTTTTATGATTGTTCCTGTGTCTCTAATCTCTTTTACTTCGGATAATGCCCGCCGGATGGTTTGTTCGTCCATGTTTCGTACTACCTTTATATAGTAACCCCTGCTGTTTTCGTCGCCGCAAATATCAATTATATCCGCTACCAGCAAATCCAGAAAAGCATCTTTTTCCGCAGCAGTTTTTTTGTTAACAGCAGGTTCGTGCAAAATTCTTGGCTTACCTCTAAATACTATGTATTCTGTGTCGCCCCGTCTGTTTTTTTCAAAATTGTAGTTGAGAAGCGCTTCAAATTTTTTTGCTATCAATCCGTCGAGGGCTATTTTTAACTCTTGCTTTATGTTCCTTGTTTCCTTCTGATAAAGCGGTATCTGCTGCGCAAGCTCAATTATAGATTTTCTATGAAGTGTTTGTGAGCGGAATATCTTGCTCAGATAAAGCGCTAATCTTTGCTCGATTGGTGTGAGCGAATGAAAAAACTCACTGCCGAAATCAAGGATAAACGCGTTCTTCTGTACACTTCCATAAAATTCATCGCTTGCCTCTATATAGGAAAAAGGACTGCCATACTTTCTTCGCCCTACCGCCCTGTAAAGATACAGGGATACAAACAGATGCAGCCTTATATCTACATAGGCTTTTTTATCATTGTCCCAAAATGCGTTTTTTGTATCAATATTTATACCCTGAAGGCAGTACAAATCTCTGAGCACCCTCTGGTAGTCCTGCTTGTCCGCATAGGCAATGCCTCTCATCTTTAAAAGGTTGTTGATCGTGCCAAATTTTATTTTCTTATCCTCGAAATCTGCTGCGCTCCATATCTGGAACAGATCGTACAGCGTTGACAGCGTAGTTTCAGAACCAAAGCCGTATTTTGAATCTGGTAAAACTGTCCATACCCTTTCAACTGTTTCGCCATTTTTACCGGATATTGTATCCCTGTAGACTATTTCCTTTATGTGCTTGCCCTCCCCTTTTTTTGCAAATACAAATATCGGAAATTCGACAAGGTTAAAGTCGTACCTGCTTGTTACGTTCGAAATATTCATTGTGTTCTGATTTATATTACTTTAAACCGTTTTTGCTCTATTTTTAACGTTAAATATTTAAGAACTATTTTAACGTTATATTTAACATCCATATTGTTCTTTAATATTATGTAGTTATAGAGCAATTTGCATTTAAAAAGACGTATTTCTGCATTTAAAAAGACGTATTTCTGCATTTAAAAAGACGTATTTCTGCATTTAAAAAGACGTATTTCTGCATTTAAAAAGACGTATTTATTTTGAGTTTTCAACATTTTATTTTGCAAAAAAAAGGGCCGGCTGTTATGCCGACCCTTTTGCTACCAAGATAGTATTCCCCATATTGCAAGACAAAAATATATGCTGAATAAAACGCCTTGCCAGAGGAATTTATGTTCTTTGTGCTTCCTGTAGGCTGTGTAGTTGACAACCGCCCAAGAAGCATTTGATATGGTCCATAGGTAGAAGCATACGGGCAATTTGTATATGTTTGTTACTACGCCCGTTAAGGCGATACCCGTTAATAGCACTGGAAATATTTTGCTGAACATAATACCTCCTTATTATGCTGTTATTTTCATCGTTTTTCTGTCAATGTACAGCGTATCTTTGTAGACACGTCTTTCACAGTCAGATGATACGCCGTGCTTTAGCATCACGGTTACCATCTTTCTGTTGATTTTTCTCACTTCTGCTGTCGCAAAACCACCCGAGATACATCTGTAACCCATCGTGTTAATTGTTCTCCACTCGATTTTTTCAAGAAGTTCTGTCAGCTTTCTTAATTCAATTACATTCATCGCGCATTCTCCTTTTGTTTTTATTTTGTCGGCCATACCTGCACTTTTTCCGGGAGACGTTTTACGCCTTCCCATTCTCTGAGATATTTTCGAAATTCCGTTTCTGTCATTTCTTCTTCAAATCTGAAAGGTCCCAAGGCGTATGCATCCATAGGAAAAAGTGCATACCAGGCTTTGGCTTTTTTCATCTTTATCTCCTTTTTAAGCGTATTTTCGGCGACAGGGCGGTTGCACCCACCCCATGCTCTTCCATGTTTCGGGGTTTACATCAAGCGGCCTTACATTCAGCGTTTCAAGGTTTATGAATGCCCCGTGCTGTTCGATATACCCCTTTCTGAAACAACTCCAGAGGATTTGCATAGCAAATGTGGAGACCGCCTTGTTTATGAACATGTCCTGCTTTGACAACGATGCCTCAACAGAGCAGCTTGGTGGTTGCATAGCCTCGTTTGAAGCACTTTTTAGCACGTCGTCGTACAAGTCTATCGCGTTTGGCAACCTGTCCACACAACCTTTTTTTGTTGGTTGTCTCGAAAAAATACCTTTAGTGTTGCCCAACACCACATTTCCTGTTTTTGCCATATTGCCCGTGTCGAGCCAGTAGGGGATGTTCGCTTTTACTGCGACCCCATGTGCTGCCAAACGAGCATCAACGTTGTCAACCGCTGTGATTACCATGATGTAGGTGTTTTTCGTTACAACGGTTTTTTTTGTTAACATTGCCGGGTATGCCTCCCATGAGGTTCCAAAGAAGGCATTTACCCTTGTAGTTAATACAATGGCCTTATTTAGGCCAATATCCGACATCGAGTAAAGCTGACGCCCGACGTTTGTTGCTGTTACATTGTCAGGGTCAATCGTTGTTACTCTGATGCCCTTTCCCCCAAGGGAGATAAGGGCCTGGTTCATTCTTGCCAGGTCTGTTAATATCTGACTGCCCGTTCCGCCAGCACCGACAAGCAGTATATCTTGTTTGTTAGTGCCTGCAAAGGCAGCGGGCAGATAATGTCTCATTTTCATCGTTTTTTACCTCACCTCACGTCAATGTGAATTCCTTCGACACAGTAACGCGCTTCTGCATCAAAGGCATCGTGACCGTTTTCGTGCCTGTAGTTGCCAAGCACTACAGCGATCTTTACGCCCCCGGCATCATCTTTGTTGTCTGTGTCAGAGAAAAAAGGGGGTGTTTTGCCGTGACTGTGAATGTCTACGGCTATTGTCGCCCCTTCGGGCAGTTTGGGCATTTTGTATTTGACCTGTGCTGCCGTTGAGTCAAGTACCACCTGCACATACTGGAAACCGCAGTCGGTATGGGCTATAAAGCCCGCCCATTCCCTGCCTTCGCGGGCATATTCTGCTGCCATACCTGTTATGTCTTCCAATATCATTCTGTTTTTGAGTAGGACATCCCTGAATGTGTCCACTTCTTCTACGTTGCCGTATGGAAGCGGCCTCGGCGATTGCCAGAGGTTTTTCAGCAGATGTCCCCAAGATGTCTTTGCTTCTATATAAAGGCCGTTTCTGGCCATTAAAAACCTTGTCGCCCCTGTTTTGATTTCTGCAAGATTTTCATATGCAGGAACCATTACGGTCGGCATTTTTTCTGTGATTATCTGATCGAGTCTGTTCATTTTGTCTCCCTACCATATGTCTTCGAGCAAACCGTATCGAACAAGCCGCGATGTAGGAAATGATTCTTTATTCAATATGCTGTTCCACATCGCAACGGGGTCTTCGTTTAGCGTTGGCTTTAGATCGGGAGCACATGTACTCCCGAAAAACACCTTTTCCCATGTGTCTATCTCGCCTGTTTCCGGCAAGCTGACGTTTCCCATGCAGCATTGTCCGTTGTTGTGAACGTTATACAAAGGTGAGTGATAAACCACTGTTTCTGGTTTTGGGCGCTCATTTTGACAGAGAGCGAAATTGTAAAGGGTATAACCCCTGCCCTGTTTTTGGAGCGCGAACAGCATCGGAGGCAGCGGATACATCCCTGATGCTATCCCGGATTCAGGCAAAAAACTGAGATAGCTTGCCTTTTCCGGTCTCCACCAGACCGTTATGTTATCTGAATGCATCACTATCCGCTCCTGCATATACTGTGGCTTCTGCCTGTTCCCACCATTGAGGATTTTATAGATGAAATCCTTTGTCAGTGGTTTGCCAGCGCCAAGAGTACCATTGTCTAATATTGTGTGTTTCATGATAAAGTATTGACTCAACTGCTGCTCATAAGATGAGCCAATGTTTTTGTATACTATTAGCGCGTTGACTGGCATGAACCTGTCTTTTATATCGCTTATGTTGCGCATTTAACCTCCTCCCGGTGCTGTTTCTGCTATGCTATAAAAAAGCCGCAGCAATGTGATAATCCTGCGAGCCCTTTCTATGTCTTCTTTTCCTTTAATGTTTATTGTTATGGTTGGTAACATTGTGCCGCTGTTATAGCTATCATCCATGTCGTTGCATATGTTTTCGACGAGTACAGTGCGTTCTTGCCACAGCATTACAAACATGTACTCCAGCGAGAACATGTCGTCTCCGGTTGTGCTTATTGCATTGTCTATTGCTATTTCAATTTCTGACTGCAGGCCGGGGTTGCACGACACGAACTCAAGATACTCAAATATGCGGCCGAGCCATTCCGCGACGTCTGCATCCATTCCTTGCCGCATAGCTCGGTAGATTTCTTTGAGCCTCCTTATTCTGCTTGGAACTGTTTTTCGACTTGGCATCATTTCTTCAAAGAGACGACATTCCTCTTTCATTATCTCTATGTTTTCCACGTTATCAGGATCATCTTCTGCATCCCAATAATCCTCATATTGCATTAGATGGTGCGTAGCCGTATATGGTGACAAAGCTGTGTTGTTTGCCAATACGATCAGTATTTGCTTTATCAGGTTGTATAGGTGTTTGTCGTGTTTGTAGTTTGCGAGTATGTTACCTGCAAAGAGGAACAAATTGTGATCTACAGCTATGCTGATATTTAGCTCGTAAATGCTTTGTTCCGTGCCGTACTCATTTTGTTCTTTGCTCCCATAGCAATGCTCAACCTCAACATACACATTGCTGTGCATATCGTATTCTATCGTCTGCAGCAGAGCGTTTATTCTTTGTTCCAAATCTACCACTATTTCTATTTTGCTGTCCGTGTCCCACGACAGTTTTTCGTCCCCGCCAATGGCAAGGTATACCCTTGCCATTTCTGCGAGGACTGCATTTGTATTTTCTATGTGTGAGGACAGGACAGTATTGCCGATTTCCGGCACATTTTTGATTAAGTCCTGTCTGACGTGTATCATGGTAGCGGCGTTAGCGCCGATGATGGCACTGACGTGTTGCCCTCCTCTTCGTTGTAGTTTGTTACTGCATAGCCGAACGACTTGTGTAATTCCATATCACTGGCATTGTCTTCGTTGTTCTCGCCTGCGCTTAATGCAAGCAAGTCTTTTACCGTAATTGCGCCTTTCGTGCCGTAACTGCGGTTAAATTTGTAATTCAACCCGTTTTCTGCAAGTTCAGGACCCTCGATATTCGCCTGTGTCAATTCCGGATAGATGTTAGCGTAAAACTCCTTCACCTGTTCAGGCGTCATGTCTGGATCGGGATCATCAAGGATAATTGTGTTGTATCTGAAAGTTCTTGCTAATGCTTCCATCATTCCTCCTTAGCCGCAAGCGCAGCTTTCATTGTATTCGACTTCTGTTTCTGTGTTTTTTTCCTCTGTCTTGGCCGTTTCTGTTGTTGCTTTTGTGGAAGCTGAAAACAAGTCCAGCAGGGGCGCAGGCGTTTTCCCCTTGTCCGTGCTTGGGGCTGCCTTATTGCCTTCTTCTTTCGCTTGGGCTTTTGCGATACTTGTGCTTTTTGCCGCAGCAGCTTTTGTTACGTCAGCCTTTTTGTTGGTAACGCGGGTATTGACCTTTAACAGCTCCACAAGCTTTTTCTGCTCGTTGGCAAGGTCTTTGATCTTTTCCTCGAACGAGGCGTTGAACCCTTCCGGGGTGTCAACAAATGTTGCCGGCGAGAGGGCTTTCTTTTCGTCTTCGCTGTTGGTGGCGACAGTATTGCCGTAGTTTGGCGCATATACGACAACGAGTCTGCCGTCCTTCCTCTTCTGAAACATCATGCTAAGGTTGCCGTTTTCAGGCACTATTTCTGCAATTTTTTTGAAATCGATCATTATACTACCTCCATTTTTTTGTTATGATTTTTTAGGGGATGTTAAGGGGGGTTACTCTGTTTCAAAACTAAATATGAAGCAGTGGTTGCCCCTGCAATATTTTTCTGCAAGCATAGCCAATTCTTCTACAAACCTGTCTGCTTTTGATTTGCTTTCTGTCGAGAAGTATCCCATTTCTATCTTAACCGCTACTTTTTTGGGTTCTTCTTCTCTAATGCCGCAGTATTCTACCGATGCAGCCAATGTCCTGGTGTCCATGCAGTAGTCGCCGGACAGATATTCGCAGCCGACGTTTTCACATATCTCTCTGTTCATATACCTGCGGATTGTGTCCATGGGGACACATATATGACCCGCTACTTTTTTTTTATGTTCCTGTGATATTCCCCCCGTGAATGAGGGTGTGATTCGGGCAGAACGCCCTAAAAGAAATTACTTTCTATATAGGTATTACTTTAAATAAAAATGCCCGGATCGTAATACCCGGGCATTTTTTTGTTTACTTATTTTGCAACACATTATATGCCTTTTTGCACATATCATTGTCAAACATTGCAATGTGGCATTTTCTTTTCTTGAGCCCCATAAGCCCTGCAAGCAGGGCATAGGCTTCAGAGCGCTTCATGCCTCTGTTCATCCACAATTTATCGAACAGCGAATGGACTTTCATTTTAAGCTCACGCAGTTCTTTGTTCGCCAAGCGACCGAGAGGCCTTGTTGTTCCTCTGTGAACGCCCACATAAGCGTCACACTTTGGGTAGTTGTTGCACAGATAGATCATGCCGTAGGATTTACCGAAGTAAACCCTTGAGGAATCACAAAGCGTTGTATCGCTCCCGCAATAAGGGCATTTGGGTTTTTTCACAGCATCACTCCTTTTTTTTTGTTAAAATAGCGCTGCTATTTGCATCGATGCTTTTTCGGCTATCTCCGTTACGGCTTCCTCAAGGTTTATGTTTGTCCTTTTAGCCATTACCGATAGTGATGTGCGGTAAGTTTGGTAATCCTTTACCTCCTCCGTTTCTGTGGTTACAGTTGTCGCGCTGCCCTGGCTAATCCTGGACACCTTGGTTTCCTTTACAGTGCCAGATTTTTCCTTGATTTGGACATCGATACTGCCCTCGTAAGCTTCAACCTTTACAATCGAGCCTACCGCAGCGCCCACTATGTTGCCCACTACGCCTCCTACTGCCGATGCAAACCACGAGTCCCTTACTGTTCCCGGCATGGCATATCCAACTACACCACCCGCTATTGCCCCGTACCGTCCGAGGTCAGCCCCCATCGTTTCCACCTTGTTATAGGTTAGCCTGCTGATGTTGGCTTGGACGATCCATGTTGCATCGGCAGCGTCTTCTACTACACAAATGTTTTTTTGTGCAAACTTTTCCCTCAAATATCTGTCGAGGGGGATATCCTTTACCTCTGATGTATTTGTCACATCGACAAATACCTTCTTTTCTTTTGCTGTCTTGTCGAGGAACAACGTGTCTTGCATTACCACATTTGTTGTCAAGGTAGCGTTTTCCATTATCCTTGCGGTGCTTGCACAGCCTCCCAATGTAAGGGCAAGCAGCAATACGATAAACGCAATAATAGTGTTCTTTTTCATAATAATTCTCCGAGACCTTTGCAAAATCCAAAAATTAAGTCATACCGGTGAAAACCGGTATCCAGAAGCTATCTAATTTACTGGATTCCTGCTTTCGCAGGAATGAAAATAAAGTGCAATTACAGCACTTTTGCAAGGTCTCTTCTTTATGATTCTATGCCGCCACATATACGCTCTGCCCAGCCCCATAATACGAATCATACACGTGCTGGTAAACAAAATCGCATTTTTGCCTAAAAACTTCAGGGGTATAGCTTCTCGGTAATTCTTTGTCCAATACCGTCTGTATCGTGTAGAGCACATCAGCCCTTGCCTGTTGCCTCTTTCGCCAGTCAAGAACAAGTTTTTCCCTCTTTAACACTCCCAGCAAGTCTTTCGCCGCCACCTTTACCTGATTTTTCTCCTTGTTTGTCAGACCAGGTTTATAGAGCAAGTCAAAGAGCGCCAATTCTTCCTCTGAGGATAGATTTTCTGAGATTTTTCTTTGTTCCTCTTTGTTCAATTCTTTTGCAAAAATAAGGAGTTTGTCGAAGAATATCTCAATATTGATTGCCCCTGAGTTGTATTCATCTATCATCTGTTGAAATTTTTCCGTAAGGTTGATGCGTGTCCTGTTGAGCCTTACCATTTTGGTCAATTTGCTGTTGATAGCCCCCTTTAGCTTCTCAGTCTCGATATGCTTTTCACTTTCCATGAATTTTTTCTTCAATGCATCAAAATCAATTAGGCTTAAATCAATCGGCTTCTGAACACCTTCAATGATATATCCTTCCGCTGCTATTGATTCATCGAGTAGTTTTTCGACCTTTCCCATGACCTCCGAAATATCCACATCAGGCGAAAGGGCATTTATCTTTTCCGCCATAACATAAAAGAGGGCGCAGATTTCCGTAAAGTTCCGTGCTTTCGGGTCAGGAAGAATCGCCTTATAAAGCTTTCTTACATTTGTTTCCAAAAAAAGGTATTTTTTCTTTGATTCATCGTTAATCAGGATCGCATCTACCGCCTCATCGAGCATTTTAATCTTTTCCAGCTTTCCTGCCCTACCTATCATTCCAGTATCAATACCCTTTTCTTTGCAGAAGGTTTTTGTATCAGCAACGGCTTTCTGTAATTCCTTGACAAGTTCTTCCTTTGGCTTAACGGGTGTATCGCCTTCCTCTACCCTTCCGCCACTCGATGAGCCGTAAATTGCCAATGCCTTCTGGAGATTTCTGAACACACCGACATAATCCACAATCAGACCATTCGGCTTATCCTTGAATACCCTGTTTGCCCGTGCAATTGCCTGCATTAGTGTATGATTTTTCATGGGTTTGTCGAGGTATATAGTGGAGAGGCATTGAACATCAAAGCCTGTCATCCACATGGCACATACAAAGACTATTCTGAAAGAATTATCAGGGTCTTTGAATTTTGTGGCAAGGTCTTCATCATTCATTCTTTTGCGATGCGAAATAATATCGAGACCAAGTTTGTTGAATTTATCCATCTCATTCTGTTCGCTGCTTACCACAACCGCCATGTCGGTTTTTTCCATGAAGGTAATTTTTTCCTTTAAGCCCTCTCGTTCCCCACCGCTTTTTACATATGCCAAGTCCGTCTTCAATCTGTTTATGTATAATTTCCAGTGCTTATGCACCTTGTCATACATCTTCACCGCAGTTGGTTTATCAACAGACAAAACCATTGCCTTGCCTTGATAGCCCCTACCCATGAAATGCTCCACGATATCTTCCGCAATTCTTTCAAGCCTGTCATCTCTTGTGATGATATGATATTGCCGTGAGAACTCCCGTTCCAGCTTCTTCTCCTGCTCATCATCAAGCATGGATTCTTCAATGATTTTCTGAAAATCCTCATTCAAATCATCATTGGTAAGCTGTACCTCCGGTATCCTGTTCTCGTAATAAAGAGGAACTGTTGCCCCGTCATCAACAGACTGTTTAAAATTATAGATGCTTACATAATCGCCAAAGGTCTTACGTGTAAGTTCCTCTCCCACAATCAAAGGTGTTCCTGTGAATGCTATGAACGCTGCATTGGGGAGCGCAGTCCTCATATTCATTGCAAGGGTATCATATTGTGAACGATGAGCCTCATCAGTCATCACAATAATATCAGACCTGTCAGATAGCTTCGGGAATGCCTCTCCCCCCTCCGTTCCAAACTTCTGTATGAGCGTAAAGATGTTGCGATGGTCTTCTTTCAGAAGCTGCTTCAGATGCTCCCTGCTTTCCGCATGGACTTCATTTTCTATGACAGCACCAACAGAGGCGAAGTTCTCATAAATCTGTCTATCGAGTTCTCTTCTATCTGTCACAATGAGAAATGTGTAATTGCCCTTAAACTTCCTCATGACCTTCTGTGAGAAAAACACCATTGAAAAACTCTTGCCGCTTCCCTGCGTATGCCAAAATACGCCAAGCCTGCCCTGGTTCTCTTTAATCTTTTTAAAAGATTCTATTGTGTTGTTTACGCCGATATATTGATGATTTTTAGCCATAATTTTGATGAGGGAGCCGCCTATATCCTGATAGAGGATGAAATGCTCAAGGAGGTCTATGAATCGGTTTTTCTCACATGTCCCCTTGATGATGGTCTCAAGCGAAACAATCCCTTCTTCACCTTCGCTATTGATTTTTTTCCATTCACTGAAATGTTCAAAATTTGCAGTAATCGAGCCTATCCTGCTTTGAGAGCCGTTTGAAACAATAATAAATGCGTTGTACCAGAATACCTGAGGGATGGTATCTTTATAGTCTTTAATGTTGTCTTTAAAGGCATTTTCAAGTTTTTTGTGGATTGCCTTCAGTTCAATAAATATTAGGGGCAACCCATTCACAAATCCAACAAGGTCAGCCCTTCTTTTATACATCTCGCCTGTTATCCATAGCTGAGAGGCAAGGAAAAAGTCGTTGTTTTCAGGATTGTCAAAATCAATGACCTTGACGGTTTCGGTTTCTTCTTCCCCGTCATCCTGGCGTATATCGACCCTTACTCCATCCCTCAGCATCTTATAGACTTCCTTGTTGGCGACAACCGGATTGAGTGAGCTACGGTCTCTTGTAAGTTCCTCAATAGCAAGGATAATGGCTTCGTTGGGTAAATCCGGATTGAGCTTTTGAAGAGCATCTTTTAATCGCGGAATAAGGACTACATCGGAAGGGGTTTCCCTCCCAAGCGTCCCGCCTGTCCCGAATGTCTCGTTGAAACAGTTTATATGCTTATATTTGAGGGATTTAAAGAGTTCTATTGCGGGCTGCTCAATTAGATAATCTTCAGAATAACCTTTAACCATGAATTAACCTGTTTAACTTATTGTAATTAAAATGACTTGACATATTTTTCACATGATATATAATACATATAGCTCATCTGCCACGTGTAGAAGGAGTAACGATGCCGTCCTTATGGGCGGCATCAGCATTTTTATACGCTTCATACTCCTTTTTCATCTTCTCTTTTGTGTGTTTTTTCGTGACCAGATATGCTGTCCATAGAACCACATAGCCTTTGCGCTTTGCCAAAACAACCAGATAATCTACCTCTTCGTGCCAAATACAGACCCGCTTTTCATTTCTTCGTTCGTTTTCCCAAACCTTTATTCCCATTTCTTCACAATGTTCAATTAAAGCTTTTACCCAGCGTATTCTTTCGCATCTCCTTAAGTCCGGAGATCTGTTTTCTTCAATGTTTCCCTCAGAGATAAGATGCCAGAAAGTTGCCTCCTTCCCTTTAACTACCGGATGGCGTTTCAGAACAATCTTATTGCCTTTGTAAAGGACGGCATTTTCAATGAAGTCTTTTTTGAAGAATGCATATAAGGCTTCCACATAGCTCTCCCAATCACCGTCATAATCCTCAAGTGGCAAGAGAGGAGGCAGCCATTCCGGTATAGGACTCACCCTTGCACCTCAGAAGGATGCCACCGGAACAGATTTACCTTATTTTCCCGCAACAACGTTGTTCTGGTCAGGTCATAGCCGGAGCGTTTTTGTATTCGGTCAACTATGTTTGCCTTCGCTTCGCTCGTTGAAAGGCCTCGATTCACATAAGATATGGCGCCAATCAGCAAATCTGTCAATTGCATGATCTCAACCTCGTGAGAATGGACGGTTTGCACCCACTCTATGATCTGTTGAGAAAAATCATACATACTGTTACTCAAGATTTCGCGCAGTTTCTTGATTTTTGAACCACTCCTTGTGTCTTTAATGTCAATATAAATCCTGTAACGGTCTTTTGGGCTCAAGATGACTTTCAATAAATTAAAATACATCTTATAGTACCAGTCATCATGACTCTGTTTTAAAGCCTTATGCTGGAGCTTAGATTTGTCAGGAACAATTAGGGCGCGAAAGCATAAATCATCATTATTGAAAAAATAATCAATTAAATTCAGATACATCTCCTTTTTTGCAGGCGATACCTTTGACCACTTTATCTCAAACCCTGATTTCATCCCATAATCAGCTTTGATTTTACGAATATCAACAGAAATATCATGTGTCGTTCCCAGAGGACACCAAACAGCGCCAAGAACCATTACCTGCTGGCGGTCGTTCTCCAGGTGACAACTCTCATCACAATAGATGTTATACGTCTGGTTCATTAAGGTCTCCTGTTTGAATGTCAAGATTTTCCACATCAATCTCACCGCTGATAAGTTTAGGGAGGAGGAGGTCACGGGTCTTGCGGAGATTGTCGATTTTCGATTGCAGATTTTCGATTTGAATATCCATAGAGCCAACAAACTCATTGAATTGAACATCTACTCTTTTGTCAGGAAAGAATAGCTTGATGTTTATCATGTCTTCTTTTGTAACGGCGTTGTAAATAGCTCCGCTTCCCATCTTGTCTTCTTCGATGAAGATATGTTTCAACTGGTAGAACAAAAAGGACTGTAATAGATTTTTATGCCTTATAGCGCTTAAACCCCTACCGATGATAATTCTTGAATTTGCAATGTTAATCCTTCCAACAGGAGCACGCACACTAAATAGAATATCCCCTTTTTCGGCAATCCTTTTATCTATAGTGCAATATGTTGTGTGGGTTGGGAATCTTGTCCCAAAGTCTTTCACGCCTTGATGAAATGGTAGTCCATTTCCTGTGTTGTTATAATATTTTGACTCAGGAGACTGCCCCATAATAATATCACAAACCTCACCTAACTTTTTTACCTCCCACCCGTCAGGTATCATGCCCAGTTCTGATTTAACCATTTTCACTTTTTCATGGCCGGGAAAGCGGAATTTGACGAACCATTCATCATAAATAGTCTTTGCCATCTCCTCCAAAATCTTGATGCGGCGGAGATTGTTCTCAATCAGGTCATCGTAGGTGGAGAGGATGGATGCGATTTTTTCCTGCACTGGTAAATCGGGAAGCCAAATTTTCGCTCTCGCAAAAGTTTCAGTATCAACAGCAGGATAGGCGGCTCCTCTTACATTTGCCGATAGGTAATCCGTGAACTTTTGGTTAGTAACTGTATAGTAGAGGAAACGGCTATTAATTTTGTTATTTGGGCGAAGTACGGCAAATCCAGTAGAAACAACCATGTTTTTAGGTGGATTTTTTATATATAGGAACGACCTCAAGTTGGGTCTTACCATAGCGATAATAGTGTCGCCATGTTCGACTAAACGTTTTGCCCTGCTCGGTGCTTCAGCAAGCAACATGTGAGTTGAACCACTAAAAAAGCCTGTGCCAACAGATGATATATCAATATATTCAATCTCATCATAGGGATATTGCTTGGTGATTGATGTAGGATTTATCTCTAATACCACACCTAGGTTGGTAATAAATTCTCTATCCATAATATTTAATCTAACAGCTTACCAATATGCTCTGCTATCTTCTCCTCCAGTTCCCTTGCCTCAAGATTCAGCCTTTCCAACTCTTCATTCAACTCTTCCAGTCTCTCATAAAAATCAAAATCATCCCCTGCCTTTTCTGTCACTCCCACATACCGTCCCGGATTGAGAGAGTATCCTTGCCCCCTGATTTCTTCAATAGTTGCTACCTTGCATAGCCCTGCAACATCCCGATATTTGCCATCATGGAACTGCTCGTCCAACATTGTTTTACTGCCGTTTTCTGTTTCTATTTCTTCGCCCCGGTAGAGCCTCACGATATTTGCAATGAATTCAATCTGTTCCGGTGAAAATTCCCTGTGGGCACGGTCTATTTGTGTGTAGATATTGCGGGCATCTATGAAAAGGATTTTGTCTTTGCGGTCGGTGTTCTTTTTGCCCTTATCCAAAAACCATAATGTACAGGGTAATGTAACGGTATAGAAAAAATTGGAGCCGATGGCTATCATTATATCTACAACATTATCCTCTATCATCTTCTTTCGTATCTCAAGCTCGGATTGTCTTGCATCGGCTGCTGAATTTGCCATGACAAAACCTGCCCTGCCCGTGTTGTTCAGGGCGCTCAAGAATATCTGAATCCAGAGATAATTTCCATTGTCGGGTTTAGGGATGCCGTATGCAAATCTTCTGTCATCCTTAATCTTCTCTTTGTCTATGCCATTTACATTAAAGGGAGGATTAGCCATGACAAAATCAAACCTGCCGAATGAATTATGCATATCCTCATAATAGGTATTTCCTTGTTTTATATCTCCCGATAAACCATGAACAGCGAGGTTTGTCTTGCAGAGCCGAACAGTCTCAGCCACCTTTTCCTGCCCAAAAATAGATATTTCGGCGTTAGGATTCTTCTTATGCCGCTCTATAAACTTTGCACTCTGTACAAACATGCCTCCCGACCCGCCTGCTGGGTCATAAAGTCTTCCATGATAGGGTTCTATTACTTCAACGATTAGTTTAACGATAGATGTAGGGGTAAAGAACTCACCGCCTCGCTGACCCTCTGCCATAGCAAATTTGCCGAGAAAATACTCATAAATCTTCCCGAACACATCCCCTTCTATATCCATTGTAATGCCGGAGAAATTTTTTAAAAGGGCGATGAGGACATCATTATCAAGTCTGTTGTAGGTTTTGGGGAGCACATCTTTAAGGTCTTCATTCTCTGCCTCTATCGATTTCATGGCATCATTAATCGCTTTGCCGATATTCTCGCCTTCGGGGAGATTTAATAGATAAGAGAATCGGGCATTCTCGGGAAGAAAGAGCACGCCCTTTGCCTGATACTCCGCCTTTGTAATGCCTATCCTGCTTTCAGTATCCTTCTTTTGCTTCTTGATTTCATTGTCTATAATGGTGAATTTATGGTCTGCATAGCGGAGAAATATAAGACCCAGAACAGGCAGGGCATATTCTGATGATTTCAATCTGGAATTTGCCCTCAACTGGTCTGCCGCTTCCCAGAGCTTCTTTTCTATCTCGTTATGATTACCAGCCATAATTTGATATTTTTTCCCCCATCGTCATTAACTTTTATGGTAATGAAGAACCCTGACCGAATTCTACACTATTTAAATTAAATTTGTGAATAAAAAACCTTCCGAAAACAGTTTGCAAAATTTGATGTATGATGCTTTTCGTGGATACCAAAGTTGATGGACAATACAGAAACGGAGGTATCAGGATAGATTAGATTCCAAATGCAGTTTGAACAAAGGAGCTCAAGGAAGAAGCGGCAAGGATTATATTTGAGAGTCAACTACAATCTTCTGTCTAACCGCATCTCATCAAGGCTACCGATCCACTTGAGTTTTCCCCGGAAAACCTTTATTTTTTTCTGACCGTTTACCTGTACTAATAGTTTTAGACCCTCTTCTATGGCTTTTTTCTTTGTTTTAATTCCTGATATCTTGAGAGCTGATTCCATCGAGTCGTCATCGATCACCACATTTGTTCTCATTATCGACCTTTCAAATTTTGCTTCAAGTCTCTGTAGTAGTTCTCGTGAGGCCCAATCATTACCAGTTCCAAATCATCACCGATCTTTCGGTAGGCAAGCAAGAAGAGGGTTGTTTTGAAATTGAATTTATGAACGAATACGCCTCTCAGGTCACCCTTCTTTTCTTCCCCTATAGCGGGATTATCGGCAATCCTTTTTACTTCTTGATCCAGAGCTTCTTTTTCGGACTTTGACATCTTCTTTACTTTCTTCTCGAAGGAGGCGGACTGATAGATTTTCATATGGGACTACCCGAACTTGTATTCGGTCTTCTCATTTTCATTCAACTCATCCAGCCCAAGCAGGATCTCCTTTATCAGCGAGTACGGCAGATCAGGGTTTTCCTCGACACACTTGCCCAAATGTGCCCAATGCTCAATTTGGCCGGCTAAAGATCTGTGGTCGATCCGCCCAAATCTTCTTGCTTCCTCTACAAGCTCCTTAGATATTCTTACTGCAGTAGCCATGTTTTATCCTCCAAAAGTCTATGTTGCAATATGTACTCATTATATCTCACAATGAAGCATAATGCAACTATGTACTTCATTTACGTTTTTTGGAGGATAACGAAAAACTGAGCCAGAGACAGGTTTTGTTGCTGATTGGCTCCAGCGATTCGTTATGCACTTTTTTCATAATGTGTAGCGTACCAGTCTATAACCTGTCTTATCATCTTTTGATAAGAGGTGTTATTTTTCTTGGCCTCTTTTTTAAAAAAACTTACACTCGATTTCTTCAGTGAAATGGTAACTTTAACATTTTCTTCCTTAATCACCAACTGGTCCGGCGGTGGAAGAAAGTCTTTTATTATTCTCAAATTGTCCATTGGTTCTTTAGTGTATATTATTTTGGTTTTCATATATCTTCCTCTCTTTTCTCCAATACCCTGCACCATAGATTCGAATAACGTTGCCACGGTATGTAAACCTGACGGTCATAATTCCGCCGCCAACGCGTCCGATACAGTAGTATCTGTCTTCTTCCGAACTGTGCGCGATGTCTTCTGCAATAACACGGTGAGGGTCAAGGAATGCTTGTTGAGCAACGACAAATGGAACATTATGCTTTTGCCTGGTTTTCCTTATCCTTTTCTTCGTCCCACTCAAATCTTGTTTTTATCACAGACACATTATATCAAAGACTTATATTAATAGACAATATAAAAGTATGGTATATTATATGGGCGCATTCATTTTTTGTATAACAAAAAGCTGAGCGGAAGCCGGGTTTTTCGGCGATCCGTTTCAGCGAAGAGTTAGGACTCCTCGCTTCCGCTCAGGACAAAATCTCCATCCGCATTTTTCTTGAGGGTGATCCTGTCGCCCTTTGCCAATCCGATTTCCTCCAGAGCATCAACAAGCCTTGCCTTTTCTCGTCCAGTGCCCTTCCTTAGCACAGAAGACAACCACACCACGCCTTTTTGGGTTTCGTGAATACCTGCTTCATATGTCGTCTCCCAATGACCAAGAAAATTGGTTTCTTATGCCCACATTCATGAGGCAGGGCATCTGCACTGTCCTTGATGAAATATAGTTCGCAAATCTCCTTATTGTCGGTTTTGTAAACACATTGGCTTGTTATGGAGTCTTCAACCAAGGCCTGATTTATATCGTCATAATTAGAGAGAAGGTATTTATGGCTTTACTGCCAGATAGTCTGAAAGACGCTTTACCTGAATTCCAACTTTTCTTGTAGAGAAAAAGTTTGTTAATGAAAAATATGTTCCATTTTATGCGTTAAGGGTCAGTCAGTTTCTTGGCCATAAAAACGTTGAGACCACCATGATCTATACACATGTCATAAAAAATATGGCGAACGCATCGAAAAGCCCACTTGATATGTTGGGTAGTGTTGGGCTAATATCTGAGTAATGAATCCTGTTACTTTAATCATCGATTATGTGCCTAATTCTGGGCAGAAAACAACCATCCAACATATCGGTTCATCACAGTTCGTTTCTGAAACCATCCTTATCTCACCCGAAAGACTTGATATCACCTTCCCAAAAACCAGATTATTGCAGGGCGTGTCCTTCAACGAAGGCAGTGTATTGAACCATATCTGTGACACTGTGGACACCGACTACATCCTCTTTCTTAAAAGCGCACATGAAGTGTCAATCGACTCAAAAGCTCTGTCAGGCATGATGGCGACGGCTGAAAAAATGAGAGCAGGGATGGTCTACTGCGATTTCTATGACCAAAACAAAGAAGGAAAGCGGCTACACCCCCTAAATGATTATCAACCGGGCAGTATCCGGGATGATTTTGATTTCGGCGCCATGATGCTTTTCTCAACAAAGGCCTTAAGGGCTGCCATAAAAAAATATAGGGCTATACCCCCTGTGAGATTTGCCGGACTATATGATATTCGCCTCAAGGTCTCCATAGACAATTTTCTATATCACATTAATGAGCCGCTCTATTCTGTTATACAAGATGACCAGCATTTTGTAGGAGAAAGGCATTTTGCATATGTCGATCCAAAAAACGCCGATGTCCAAAAGGAGATGGAGGCTGTTTTCTTGGATTATTTAAGGAAAATAGGTGCTTACATTCCATGTGAACGTCTCAAAAACACAGAAGATACAAAAAATGCATTTCCTGTTGCGGCATCTGTTATTATCCCTGTGAAAAACAGAAAAAGCACGATTGCAGATGCAGTAAAAAGCGCCTTGACACAAAAAACTGATTTCCCCTTCAACATTATTGTTGTGGACAACCACTCGACAGACGGGACTACACCTGTTCTTGCTGGCTTAGCCGAAAAACACCCTGTCGTTCAACATATTATACCGGCAAGAACTGACCTTGGCATAGGCGGATGTTGGAACGAGGCACTGTATTCGCCATCTTGCGGCCGCTATGCGGTTCAGCTCGATTCAGACGACCTATACAGCAGTCCTTATACACTCCAGAAAATCATCGATATGCTGCGGCAGGGCAATTATGCCATGGTGATAGGCTCATATACCATTGTTGATTTCAATTTGGAGGAAATACCTCCGGGGTTAATTGACCACCGCGAATGGACCGATGAGAATGGTCATAACAATGCCCTGCGCATAAACGGTCTCGGCGCACCACGCGCATTTGATACAAATATCATCCGTAGCATCGGTTTTTTGAATGTAAGCTACGGTGAAGACTATGCGGCTGCGCTTAGGATATGCCGGGAATACCGCATCGGTAGGATTTTTGAGAGCCTCTATCTTTGCAGGCGCTGGCAGGGAAACACAGATGCCTTACTCTCTATTGGAGATGCTAACCACAACAACGCCTTCAAGGACAAGGTTCGAACAGATGAAATACTTGCGAGACAGATGATGATGAAAGGATTCGAGGGGTCGAGGGGTCCAGGGTTTAAGACCTGATTTTCGATATTCGATGTACGATATTCGATGTCCGGCTTTTAAGGCTGGAAATGAAAAGTCCGGAGTAGCGTGAAAGGATGAAACAGCAAAAAATATATGCCTCTTTTGATGGAAGTCAAAACAGGGAAAACCTTTCGGAACTCTGTCTTGAGCTTTTGGCAGAGCAAAAAAAGACATGGCCTGAACTCCAAAAGGCTTACGAGTATTTGAAAAACATCAAGGTAAGGGATTTGCACTGCACAGGATTTTCAGTCAAGATTCAACACAATCCAGGAAGAGTTAGAAGCAGCACGGCTAATATCGATAATGCCCATATAAATAGTCGTCCATGCTTCCTCTGCATAAACAATCTCCCTGAGCCACAAAAAGGCATCCTCTATCGGGATGCGTATCTGATACTTTGCAATCCGGCGCCTGTATTCCCTTCACATCTCACCATCTCATGCTTATACCACCGCCCCCAGGCGATAGCCGAACATGTCGATACCCTAATCCAGCTTGCCGTTGATTTAGGCAAACAATGGGCAGTACTATACAACGGGCCGAGATGCGGCGCCTCCGCACCAGACCACCTTCATTTTCAAGCTGTTCCGTCCGGTTTAATGCCTATAGAAAAGGAAAAATCAGATGAGAAAAGATTTTTTATAATCAGAGAAATTGATGGTGTCACGATATCCCGCATACACGATTTTGGCAGAGAGGTTATAACGCTTGTAGGTGAAAACAAACCAAACATTGTAAGCGTCTTTAAATGCATATTGACAGCGCTTACGAAAATGCTCCTGACAGACGATGAACCCATGATAAATGCCATCGTTCAGAACAATGAGAAAAGCCTCCGTTTTTTTATATTTCCCCGTGCAAAACACCGTCCCGAAGCCTTCTTTGGGACTGGCGCTGATCGGATTCTGGTAAGTCCTGCGGTGATTGAAATGGGCGGCGTTATTATAACCCCAATCGAAAAGGACTTTGAAAGGCTCGGTGCATCGGATGTTGAAGGCATCTACAAGGAGGTTTCACTCGGAAAGGACGTCATTTATGAAATCCTCTCAATGTACGCATAACTTTCAAAAGAGAGGCGATTACAATGAATACGATACAGCATATAACGAATCATAAGCAAAAAGAAAGGCAATTCCTGCATCTTCTCGGAGACGCCCTTTATATCGGGACCTTCGGCTATGGAGGACCTGCGGTTCTGGCATTGGCAGAACAAAGGCTGGTGCACAAAAAAGGCATTATCAACGAAAAGGACTTCATGGATACATTGGCGCTTATACAGATTCTTCCCGGCGCCATCGGCGTAACGCTGATGGGACACATCGGTTATCAGGCAAAGGCTCTTTGGGGCGCTATTCTCGTACCGGCAGTTTTTGCGCTGCCATCCTTCGTCTTTATCACACTGCTCTCCTGGGCATATTTTAGATTCGGCAACCTGCCGTTCGTCAAATCCATGTTTACCGGACTTGGCGCCCTTGTTGTCGCTTTGCTTGTAAACGCATCGCTTCTTATTGGACGATCTGTCTTTAAAAGGATAACATACAGGGAATACAGAAGTATTATAATCTCGGCATTTACCTTTATAGGCTTTCATTTGCTGCATTTTGACGTAATATGGCTGATTCTGTTTTCAGGTCTTCTCGGTTTTCTGTTTTTCTATTTTACTGATGACCCTCAAGATACTGCCACACTTAATCAAAAAGCGGTCATGATATCTGATATTGGCGCAAAACCTTCTGCACCTATATACTATATTAAACATTATATCCCTGTCGTTATGCTTTTTTTTATTGCAATCGTCGCTTGCTTGTTTTCACCAATAGTTGCCGATATTACACTCACCTTTCTGAAGATAGGCGCACTTGGTTTTGGTAGCGGCTTTACTGCCATCCCCCTTATAAAGGGCGTTGTCGTTGACCAACTGAACTGGGTGAGCGCCTTACAATTCCGTGATGGGATTGCGTTGGGTCAGATTACCCCTGGACCGGTGTTCATTACCGCCTCATTTATCGGCTACCGCGTTGGAGGTATCATCGGGGCATTTATGGCTGCACTTTCCGTTTTTACACCTTCCGTGGTTGCCATTGTTTTTTTAAGCAGTATACATAGTAAAATAGGTTCTCTTAAGATTGTGCGAGTAACAATAAAGGGGTTTCTATCCGGTTTTTTCGGTTTGTTGATCGCAATAACCTTTCATTTTGGATTCGATTCAATTATTGACTGGAAAACGTTGGCTATCTTTGCGATATCACTCCTTTATCTCCTTTTTTTCAAAAAGGAGACGATCTGGCTGATACTGGGGACGATAGCGATTTCCCTGTTGCTTGTGTAAGGTTCTTTTAAATAAACATGAGAATATCTCATTCACACACGTATACCTTTCCGTTTATCACAGAACGTATCGCCTGAATCAGTTCCTCGAATGCCCTGTGTTTAACTATGTATCCCATGGCACCGGCCTTGATTATTTCCCTGGACATAATCCTTGTAGCATACACGGACATACATATCAAACGTATGCCGGGCATCATATTGATAACCTTCTTGATCTCTTCTGAACTGTTTATACCTGGTTTGTCTATTTCCATTACAACTATATCAGGTTTTACCGAACCGATAAGATCAGGGATGTCTGTGATGTTATTGGTCTCAGCAATGATTTCCATATCGTTTTCTTTCTCAATGATCGAGCGTAGACCCTTTCTGATGATTTCATGGTCATCAGCAAGAAGAATTTTTATAGACATGCCGTTTCCTTCAGTTTTTAAAAAATATACCTATGCCTTCCACAAAACCATATTTAGCGAAAAAAGATGAATGTTATAATGATAAACACAGGTATAAGAAACGCAACTGCCCACATCATATAACCGAAAAATGAGGGCATATTCACACCGTTTTCTTCACATATCGCCTTTACCATGAAGTTAGGACCGTTGCCTATATATGTATTGGCACCCATGAATACAGCGCCTACAGATATTGCCTTCAAAAATATCTCGGGTACCCCCACTACCAGATTAGACACGATGTTTTGCATTTGGGCTACACTCTTTGCGGCAGTCATAAAAATCAGATAAGTAGGCGCATTGTCAAGAATGCTGGAAAGTATACCGGTTGCCCAGAAAAATTTCCATGGCATATCAATGCCAAGTTGACTGCCGCTCTGTTCGAGTATCTTCATGGCAGGCACCATTGTCACAAATATTCCTGCAAAAAGTATGGCCACCTCCTTGATAGGGTGGTATGTATATGCATTCTCCTCCCTTAATGCAACGGATGTAAAATATATTGACAATCCCGCAGCTACTATCATGATTATTTCCCTGATGATGTTAGGTGTAAAAAGAGAGGCAATTACCATACCGAGAAAGATGAAGTTCTTCTTTCCCCTTATTTCAATTCTGCCCCTCCCTTTATTGGCAATTGCACTCGAGTATGCCTTTGGGCCTTCTTTTTTTATAAAATACCTGTCGACAAAGAAAAAAGCCGTGAGCAAAACCGCTACTGCGAACAGCCAAACTGGAAAAAGTTTCAGCGTCCACACAAAGGGAACCCCTCTTAGAAACCCCAGAAAAAGAGGCGGGTCTCCAAGCGGTGTAAGAAGACCTCCTATGTTGGAAACAAGGAAGATAAAAAAGATACAGATATGTGTTACCTTACTCCTCCACCTGTTTATTCTGAGCAAAGGTCTTATCAGAATCATACTTGCGCCCGTTGTACCCATGATGCTGGCAAAGACAGCCCCAATAAGCAGAAATATGCAATTAAGCCACGTGGTGCCTGGAGCCGACACCCTGATTACAATACCACCAGCAATTATAAAAAGAGAACCGAGAAGTATAATAAATGATAAGTATTCCTCGAGGACGTGAAGCAAAGCTAATTTTTCAATATATATTACAATTAATCCTGCAGGTATTGCCAGTGCAAGAGAAACGTGCCCGTAATGCTTTTCCCACCATTCACTGTTTACGAGTGGGAAGATCGCAATGGAAAGAATCAGTGCGGCAAAAAAAACAACTGTCCAAAGCGGAAAAACCGATGCACTATGTTCTGCTATTGATGTGTCATGTTCGGTCGATGCAAAAAGCACGGTAGGTATGAGATTTATAAAAACAGTAATCAGAAGTTGTGATATTCTCATCGATTATTATTCTCATTTAAGTTCAATAAATTATGCGTGAAAGCACTTCTACTTTAATACGGTCTTCTACCTCTTTTACTTCGGGCAATCTTGAAAGTGCTGCCAAAACCTGCTCTTTTTTGTTCTTATTGCTTATAACACCTTTTGCAATCAGGATACCTTCGTCTTGCACCTCAAAGATGATCCTCGCTTTGTGCGTCACATCCAGGCTGAACAAAAGAAGCTGCGCCCTTCTTTCAAGGAGTCGTTTTCTCAAAAACGCCACGTCATCTGCTGAAACGACAATCTTTTTTACCTGATTTGTAACCAACTCTACAGCATCATCAATATTTACAAGGCTTGCATTGATGGTAAGATGGAACATCGAGTGGTCAAAAAGATCCATATCAAAGTAGTGACTTATAAAATTTGCCTTATGCCTGTCTCTTTTTTTAATTAGCTCAGATGCCTCTTCGAAAGATATGTGTTTTTCCGTTGCGATTGCATTGATCCTGTCTTCCAAATTCCTAACTATCTGTATAGAAAAAAGACCTGGATACCCCCTTAAGATAATATGTGCCCCACCACCAACAAAAACAAGGTTGCCCTTGAGCGCCAAATCGTATATAAACGTTTCAAGGGCAACCTTGAAAAAACTTCTGTTATCAGCTAATTCTGCAACCTTTTCGAAAAAACTCGGTTCATTTTCATCTTCTTCCCCGTTTAAGGCAAGCGCATCACGAATACCTTCGGTTTTGCCAATATTAGCGATATGGGCTTCATCAGCGTATCTATACCCAAGAACATCCGCCAGTCTTTTGGCAAACAATGTCCCCGCAGAACCATATGACCTTGAAATGGTAATTACCTTCATTATCTCCTGCCATTATGGGAAAATATTTTTATCATAAGATTTTACTTCAGCATGCTCAAAAACATACCCGCCGCAACAGCCGTACCTATAACCCCAGCTACGTTTGGACCCATTGCATGCATGAGCAGATGGTTTTTCGGATCCGCCTCAGCGCCGACCCTCTCTGATACACGAGCAGCCATAGGCACTGCGGACACGCCTGCAGACCCGATAAGTGGGTTTATCTTTTCTTTCAGGAACAGATTCATTATCTTTGCAAGCAAAACACCACCTACAGTGGAAAATGCAAAGGCAAAAAGACCGAGTATGAATATGAATATAGGCTGAGGCTTAAGGAATATCTCAGCCTTCATCGTAGCGCCCACCGAGATGCCGAGGACAATCGTCACTATGTTGAGAAGGTCGTTCTGCGACGTCTTGAGCAGGCGATCGACAACCTTACATTCCTTGAAAAGATTGCCAATCATAAAGATACCCATAAGAGGCGCTGCATCAGGGACAAGAAGGCATATTACAATTGTTGCAACAAGCGGGAATACGATCTTTTCTGTTTTCGACACAGGACGCAACTGTTTCATGCGTATCTTTCTTTCCTTTTCGGTCGTGAGTAGCTTCATTATGGGTGGCTGAATGAGGGGTACCATGGACATATAGGAATACGCCGCAATCGCCACCATGCCTATCATATGAGGTGCAAGGGCAGTTGCGAGATAAATGGTTGTAGGCCCGTCGGCACCGCCTATTATACCGATGCTTGCCGCCTCTTTTACGGTAAATCCGAATACGATTGAGCCGAAAAAGGCTATGTAAACACCAAGTTGGGCGCTTGCACCAAGCAACAGTGTCTTCGGGTTTGCAATCATAGGCCCGAAATCTGTCAATGCGCCTATGCCGAGGAATATAAGACAGGGTACAATCTCTGTTTCAAGCCCGTACCTGAAAAAGAGTCCGATCAGTTCGTTTGGACCTGTCAACGGTGCGATAGGCATATTCACGAGAAAAATGCTAAAGCCGATGGGAACAAGGAGCAAGGGTTCAAAATCCTTTTTAATAGCCAGATAAATAAACAAAAACCCGACAAACCACATGAAGACATGCCCGACTGTAAGATGTATAACACCAGTCTTTAATAAGAGTTCGTGGAATAAGTTGAAATCCATTATTTCTTACCCCCTTTCTTATCGATAAGCTTGCAGAAAAAACTCATGATCTTTACGCTTATCGTAAGTATGATGAGAACGAAAAAAACACCTGCGAAACCAATGGATGCGACTCTTGTAGCTTCAGCCCACATGGTTTGTACCTCCTTATGTTTAATCAATAACGCTATACATGAAACGGTTTAATGCATATTAGAACACATTTTGGCTTATTAAAAACACAATCATTCTTTTACATCAATCGGGTATTTCCTGATTTGTCATTTCGAAAAACCTGATTTTTATGAAATCAGGATGTTAAAACCGACAAAGGGTAGAAAACAGAAGCCTGTGTATGTTAAATTTTCAACGGATAAATAGAAATGTTTAAACAGAAAAAGATGTCAATTATTGATACTGTGCTGTTTGATTTTGGAGGGGTGCTTGCCGAAAAGGGATTTGCCGGTGGATTGTGCGCCATAGCTCAAAGGCATGGTCTAAACGAATCACTGTTCTACACGCTTGCGAATGAGATGATCCACAAAACGGGCTATCTTACCGGACATGCCGATGAACACACGTTTTGGCAGGCTATCCGTGATAAAACAGGCATCACTGATGACGATAACACGCTGCGAAACGAGATAATATCGAGATTCATCCTACGCCCGTGGATGTTTGATATTGTAAAAAAACTCAAATATTACGGAATCAAGGTTGCAATCCTAAGCGACCAGACAAACTGGTTAGACGAACTAAACGAGAAGGAAGGGTTTTTTAAATATTTTAACGTTGTCTTGAATAGCTACCACATCGGGAAAAGCAAGATCGACCCTTCTCATTTCTCCGATACAATATCCCGTTTGGATAGTGTGCCAGAAAAACTACTTTTTATCGATGACAACGAGATGCATTGCAAAACAGCTGAAAAAATGGGCATTAAAGCGATCCATTTTGTCGATCGCGACTCTTTTCTTAAAGATATGGCACGCTTCTGCTTGCCCTAATCGTATGTTAAATGTTAAAGGATCCTTGATTTACCTGCTTGCCTGCTCTATTGCAACCGCAACTGCCACAGTCGTTCCTACCATAGGGTTGTTGCCCATACCCAAAAACCCCATCATCTCAACATGGGCAGGCACAGAAGAAGAACCGGCAAATTGTGCGTCACTGTGCATACGACCCATCGTATCCGTCAAGCCGTATGAGGCTGGACCTGCGGCCATATTGTCTGGATGCAACGTCCTTCCTGTGCCTCCTCCTGATGCAACAGAAAAATATCTTTTATTAGCTTCGATGCATTCCTTTTTGTAAGTTCCTGCGACAGGATGCTGAAAGCGTGTCGGATTGGTTGAATTTCCGGTAATAGAGACATCGACCTTCTCGTGATGCATGATGGCAACCCCTTCACGGACATCGTCGGCCCCATAACACCTTACTGCACCCTTTTCGCCTTTTGAATACGCCCTGGTCTCGACAATTTCGAGTTTACCTGAATGGTAATCGAATCTTGTTTTAACATATGTAAATCCATTGATACGCGAGATAATCTGCGCTGCATCCTTTCCTAATCCGTTCAATATAACCTGGAGCGGCTCTTTTCTCACCCTGTTTGCCGTTTTTGCAATACCTATTGCACCTTCTGCGGCTGCAAAAGATTCATGTCCGGCCAAAAATGCAAAACACTTCGTATCATCTCTCAAAAGCATAGCAGCCAGATTTCCATGTCCTAAACCGACCTTTCTGTCATCAGCCACCGAACCGGGAATACAAAACGACTGCAATCCCTCTCCGATTGCCTCCGCTGCATCTGCAGCCTTTGTGCAACCCTTTTTTATTGCGAGCGCAGCACCAACTACATAAGCCCAGCATGCATTCTCGAAGCATATCGGCTGAATCTCCCTGGCAATCTTATATGGATCTATCCCCTTCTTCTCGCATATCTGTTTTGCATCATCAATCGAAACGATGCCATATTTATTCAATGTCTTATTTATCTGCTCTATTCTTCTGTCATAATTTTCAAATAGTGCCATATTTATGCCCTCCTTACTCGTGTCTCGGATCGATCAGCCTTACCGCATCTTCGACCCTGCCATATTTACCTGAAGCCTTTTTAAGCGCCTCGTTCGCATCCATACCTTTCGCGATCATCTCCATCATCCTGCCAAGGTTCACAAATTCATAACCTATTATCTCGCTGTTGTCATCAAGCGCAACCTTTGTAACATAGCCCTCAGTAATTTCGAGATACCTGGGGCCCTTGGCTAACGTGCCATACATTGTGGCAACCTGGCTTCTTAATCCCTTACCCAAGTCTTCTAAGCCCGCCCCTATCACAAGACCACCCTCCGAGAATGCCGATTGGCTTCTTCCGTATACAATCTGCAAAAATAATTCTCTCATTGCTGTATTTATCGCATCACACACTAAATCGGTATTCAACGCCTCAAGGATTGTCTTTCCCGGCAATATTTCTACGGACATGGCAGCAGAATGGGTCATGCCGGAACACCCTAACGTCTCTATAAGCGCCTCCTCTATGATCCCATCTTTAACATTGAGACTCAATTTACATGCCCCCTGTTGAGGTGCGCACCATCCTATGCCATGGGTAAATGCGCATATATCCTTTATCTCCTTTACCTTTGTCCACTTTCCTTCCTGAGGTATAGGCGCCGGACCGTGGTCTGCACCTTTAGTCACCTTACACATACTCTGTATTTCGTGAGAATAGATCATAAATACACACCCTCCTTTATATATTCACCTTATCTGTGCAAAATTGTTTTAGAAGGTTATCACACAGAAGCAACGAATGCAAATATCATGTTTATTGGTTTAATCGTTCGAGTTGTTCGGCAAGCCCATCTTTTGCCTTTTTTATCTCTTCTGTTTGTCCACCAGCCTGTGAAAGCAACGCATCGATCGTCGTGAGCTCGTTTAGCACATATTCGAGCGCCTGTTCCTTTATTTCGTCGATCGTATTGTTGATGCGTACCTCCCATTGATATGCAAGGCGGGATAGATGAATATCTGTAACACGGGGGATCTGCTTCAAATAGTGTTTCTCGAAGGTTCGGCGGAAAATAAACATGGGAATCAAAAACCAGAGGAGGTCAAAGTGAAAATCAAAAGTCTTTGTGAATACCACATCAGGATGTGCTGGCTCAGAGACCTCAACCACCCAGTTAACGCTGTTCGGCTTGATGCCGAGCACATTTTCAATATTTCTGTCAAGCAGGTTTCTGAAAAGCTCAACAGAACGGGATATGCTGCTATGGGCCTTCTTGAGTGTTCCGAAGAAGTTTTTATAGTCTGCCCTCGATATATGGTCCATTTCTGCGGTCATGTTTTCCATGAGCCAGTCCTCATATTGTCTTGTAAGCCTCCAGAGGTTACCCTTCCAATGAGTCATATCTTCCGAGAGTTTTGCAATAAGTTTTTGGATAAGCTTTGACCTATGGGTATCATTGAGATATGACGAGATAAGCTCTCTCGTGTGAAGCTTGTTTTCCCTTGCGATAAGAGATAGTTCCGATTGTATGAGTTCGTAATTCACCTTTTCATCAATGATAGTCTTTTTCAGCGCCTCCCTTTCAACATCGGCCTTTGTCGAGGTCTTAAGGGCAATGTCAAGGTAGCTGATGCACTGTCTTGCAAGTGAACGGACTTTATGCTGGAGGATGCCTTTGAATTCAGAATCACGATTCATGGAAAGGCTGCTTAGAAGTTTGTCAAGCCAGCGTTTATACAATTCTGTCTCTGAGACGGTCGAATAGAGAAGTATCTGAAAATCCATATTGAACTCACGCTTCAGTGAATCTTTGAAGAACTTTACAACCTCCCTTTGTTGCTCTTCCGACAAAAGATCAACCTTTGTAAGGAGAATTGCGACCTTAGGGGTAAACTCCATCAGTTCGCGTATAAGATACAAATCATTCTCCGAAAGAGGCCTGTCTGAACTGATGGCTATTATGGCAGCGCCGACCTCTGGGAGCCATTCTTCGGATATTTCTGTGTTGTATTTGAAGATACTCCCCAAGCCGGGGGTGTCAACCAGCCTTAGCCCGGCATATTCTCCAAGCGAAGGAAGTTCGATGTCGACCACCTCCACATTCTTTTGATTTGCAGTATTTTTCGCTTCAGAGATATACTCCTCGACTTCATCAATGCCGATATTGATTGTTTTTCCGTCAAAGAACTTTACAGTTGCTCCTTCCTGTTGACCATACTGCAAACGAGTAATAACGGTTGTAACGGGTATTACCCCAACTGGAAGCACAGGTTTTCCTATAATGCTGTTGATGAATGAGCTTTTTCCTGCTTTGAACTGCCCGAGTATGGCTACATCAATGAGAGGGTTCTCTGTGAAAAGGCCTTCGCATACCTCAATCTGGCGGTTGAGGGTAACGATGTGAAAATTTGCTGATACCTTGCGGATGTTTTCTAATATTTGCCGGATTGTTTCCTGGCCGGTGCTCAGATTAACCCCGCTTTGTTTCTGATATTTCATAATCTCCTCCCTAAACATTCCATAGCATTCCGTCATAACGAACAAAATGAAATTTATATAGGAAATGCTTTGTTTAGTAGGAGTTATTAGCCAATTATGGCAATTGTACGGCGAACTCCATCGCCTTTAAATTTGAATTATTAAAGTCACCGTTTGTATTGACTCAAAAAGTCCGGTGGCTTTAACTCAAGTCCTCCCGCAGTTGTCAGAAGGATGAACTAATTGCGTATATTATAGCACACCCTCCTTTTCAGTCAACAACAAATGAAACATCATATGCAGGCAATGTGCATCCTGGCGGTGTTGTAAGACTTTTAATTTCCCGGCTCTGCCAATACTGTGCGCCTTGTGTCTTTTGTATTTTTAGCTGTGTCGGTAATAAGGATTAGCGTTTTTGCGGGGATGTTCCGGTTTTCTTTCTTGTGCCGACAAACCAGAGAATCCAATGTGCGAGACCGCCTAAAAATGCCAGAAGGCAGGGGATTCCCAATAAAAGAGAAAAGAAAATTACCCAGCCCTGTTCGTATTCCCTTGAATGCCCCATGAGATGTTTAGATGGCAGGGCACCCATCTTTATAACGTATATAATCCCCACAAGCCCCACGAGTGCAAAGCAGGCCGAGAAAAAAAGAGCAGTCTTTTCAAATATTGATTTACCGGACAACTTGGTTTTATTATAGCAAACACCAATCGAACATTTCAATAATAGCCGTTTTTACAATTTAAGACTTTTGCACGGTAAATTACCCATAAATGTCTTGTAACTATATGATATATATGGTATAATGGTGATTATCAAACCCTAAGGAGACCTCCCCATGACAGATAAATTCACCACAAAAGGATTCGCCGATTACTTTATAGAACAAAGAGGATATGCAGACACATTTTTAAAAAAGATTGATATGCTCATTAACTGGAGAAACATTGAAAACCTTTTAAATAAAAAGTACAAGAAGGTTGCAAGCGCAGACGGCAGACCTGCATACCCGGCATTACCAATGTTCAAGCTTTTACTGCTCCAGAGATGGAACAACTTAAGTGACCCGCAAACAGAAGTAGCCTTAAAAGACCGCATCTCATTTATCCTGTTTACGGGATTCTCCATATCAAGTCCATTACCTGATCATTCCACCATATGCAGGTTCAGAAATCATCTCCTTGAACTTAACATCTATGAAAAACTGATGGATGAGATAAATAGACAGATTGAATCCAAAGGTCTGATGGTAAGAGAAGGTGCTATCGTTGATGCCACCATCGTAGAATCCTCCAGAAGACCAAGGAAGGTTACCGAAGTAATGCCGGAAGACCGCAACGAGGAAAACACAAACACACCAGTTATAACCTACTCAGACGATACCGATGCAAGCTGGATCAAAAAAGGAAAAAGGGCTTACTACGGATACAAGGCTCATATATCCGTTGATACCAAAGAAGGTTTCATCTTGGCAGGACACATAACACCTGCCAGTACTGCCGACACCACTGAACTCGAAAGGATCATCAATGAATCCCATTTTCCCGAAGCATCCCTTATCTTTGCCGACAAGGGATACGCAAGTGATAAGAACAGAAACATACTTGCAGACAAAAAACTCATAGACGGTATCATGCACAAGGCTTATAGGAACAAACCCCTAACAACAACACAGCGCATTATCAACAGATTCATCAGTTCTTTAAGATACAAGGTAGAACAAACCATAGGAACCCTAAAACGTGGTTACCAATTCTACAGAATGAGGTATAAGGGACTCAAGAAGGGGAACATGGAGTTTCTCTTAAACGCTATGGCATTCAACCTGAAAAAGGCAGCAGCAATGATAGAATAAAGGATAAAGAACATCAAAAGAACCCCCTGAAAGGGCATAAGGAGGGTAATAAGCTAATTATGGAGACTCAAACAGTTGCCCGATGAGACAGAAAAAACATAAAAATTAACCGTAAGGACACAAAAAGATGATAAGTTGGGGTTATGCAAAAGTCTTTCTCCTTTTTTTGTATTATTTTCCCCTGTACAGGGGTGTGATTCGGGCAGAACGCCCTAAAAGAAATTACTTTCTATATAGGTATTACTTTATTTGCATTTTTTTGCTGTTACAGAGTTTTGTGTACGCTTGTGAAAAGTTGTGTCGGGCTTTCCCCTTTCTTCTTCTTTTTGCTGCTTATATATTTTTTTACGGTGTAGAAAACAGCAAGTATAATCATAAGGCCTGTGTTGCATGATATGAGCATTCCCATAGCATTTATTGCCGCGAGAGTGTTTAGCCACACGCGATTAAGCAGCAGTGCGGTATCCATATTGAAGGCATACATTATTATATTGGCGAACACAATCAGGGTGATAAGGGCAATGCTGCCGGGCAACGCGCTGCGCAGATCGGAGAAGGAAGGGGCAACAGCGAATGCTATCGCTATAGAAAACATCACATAAGGATAAAACCAGATGTTTGTAAAATTGCCCGGTGCAAACAGTTGCAACGCTCCATCGCATACAGCAAAGAGCATTGACAGCAGCATATGCCATAAACTGTCTCCGGGAATATTCAACCTCATGGCGTAGTCAGTTTCCGGCACGGCAACGCCCAAGCTGCCAAATAGTGCATTTCCGAGATAATAGACAGTGAAGCCGATAATCAACGGCGCAAGGCCGATAAAAAAGTTGCCTGCAGATTGGTAAAAACTCGCTTTATCCCACTCGTGGCTTACGAAGCCAAGCGATTTTGCCTGCGGGTCATAAGAGAGAAGATTGACCTCGGTAATTTTGTGGTTAAAGACAATGCAGAATATCGCATGGGACAGCTCGTGCAACATTGTGCCTAACCCCATAAACATAAATGCGGTGTATCTTCCGGTCAGCCTGACAAGCAGGCGGGCGTTCAGCTTGTTTAAAGCATTGATAACGCCTACGGCAAGCAGCACTATGGTTACGGCAATTAGTACCACATATATGGTATTATGTACTATAGATACAAGCATTTTGTCTGCGGTCAATGTCTTCGATGTATTTTTTCTAAAATCGTTCTTGTTGTTCGACCAATAGATTGATTTTTCTCTGATATTGTTGTCGCCTTGACTCTATTTTACTGGCAATATCTTTATCGTTATCGTTAGTAATATCGTTGCTTATCGTGTATATTGGTTCGGGTTTTTCGTCTCTTATATAAGAAGTATTTTCTTTATTGATTACACTATAACCTTGGGCAGAATATTTTTTTCTTCTTCTCTTGTATGTCTCGTATCCTATCTCCGCTATTACTTGCCCGTCCTTATTGGTTATTTGTATATATTTTTGGCTTGCAGGTATTATCTCTTTCATAAGATGCTCACGAAGTTTCAACGATAGAAATTTGGAAAAAGACGTGCCCGTTTGATTCTGCCGCTGGATTTTATAGTCCATGACTGCCAGTATAAATACTTCAAAGGATATCTGATAAAGGTCTTGGATGTCGTAATTGACTGGGTTGCGATTAACATACCTGGCGATGCAACGCTCAATAACTGGTTTATTTTTTATGAAAGCATCCATGAGAATCTGATCTCTTTTTTTTTGCCTGTTACGATCTATGTGCAACGTTGCCCTCCTCTTTAATATTAAATAATAATTTTTTTGCTTTTTCAGCCTTTTTCAATTCTTTTGCTTTTTTAATGATCGTGGCCTGTGTGTGCGTAGGACATCTGCCAGTATCGTTGCCTACTATGGTTAATTCGTGCCTCGGCCTGGATTTTCCGCATATGTAACAACAGATCATGTCGTATGGTTCGATTGATAGATTGTGTATTTGTTTTGCCTCTTTGCGGAAACTGCCTTCTTTGAGGAGTTCGCCCAACTTTACCAATGCAGCCTCCGGTGTCGTCGCCATAATATCGCAGTCTATCTTTATTCTATACTGAGTTTTTTTCATTTTTCCCCCTGTCGCTATTTTCTTCCATGTAGTTGACGACTACATCTTCAGATTTTATCAGCCCTGCACGAATGACTGTTTTTGTGCAGAGCTTGTGGTATGCGTTCTTATCGTCCTGCACCATGGGGTGGCAACAGAAGGAAAGCCTGCAATTACCGCAGCCTTTTGAGTCTGTTACATCGGTTGCCCAGGACAACATGCGTATGCATGCAGGCGGTACGTCCCGGCTGACCCAATTACCGGTCTTTGCGTCGATGTAGTGTATTCTGTCTATTTTTTCTGGTTTTTTATTGTTCACTGTATCAATTCAAGAACATAATAGTTCTTATCTACTTTTCGCGGAGTATACCTGTAATCTTTCCCTTCTGTCATTTCCTTTGCAACCCTGTAGGCAAGTATTTCTTTTTCTTCTTCGTCACAGTCCTGCGTTGCAAGCACAATAGGGGCATATGTCTCGGTAGCGCCTTTGAGATGAATAACCAATACATTGTCGTTAATGTGGCGAGAGGGAATATCGTACAAATCGCCGTCGATAATCTCAATCTGTTCCATTATAATTGCATCTCTTATGGTTTTTGGATCTCTCATGCGTGTTCGCCTCCATTAATTTTTTTGTATGCCTTGAGACATGGTATCCGACTTTCTATTCTGTACCAGCCTGGAAGGTCTGCAATCTTTCCTTTGCTGTTCCAAACGGTAAAGCGCCACTGCTTTCCACAATCCGATTTATGTGGCAGCGTGTGTGCCTGTTTTGCCGATATAAACAGGGTGTATGGTTCGTCGCTGTTATCTTCAAACATGATTTCAAAGGCATCTATACCACCTTGCGCCTCCCATGCCCCCCTTGTAACTATTACTTCCTGTGCCGTTGCTATTTCGCTGACAAGCTTCTTGGCCATTTCGTCGGGTACGAGCAGACGGAAAGCCCCGGCGTTAATTGAAAGAAACACATAACCCAGCTTTGGCGGCGGTTGTTTCAAAGTAGTTTGTGCTTATAATGTTCTGCCCGTCGTTTTCTATTTTGACAATCTGTTTGACTTGACTCATTAGACAACACCTCCTCGTGTTTTATTTGTGTTGCCGCCCTGCCCTTTTTGGGCAACATTCCCTGACAATGGCATCAGGCTGCTTTTCTAATCGCGTTCTGCATTATTTCATCGAATTGAGTATTCTGCATTATTTTTGATTTACTTTGCAGCCTTGTTTTTGCGGCATTTTCGACGAACCATGCAGGGGCAGGGTTTTCAGAACACATATTTTCCCAGCAGTCAAGCGAGATGTGCCTGTGCATGCAGATGTATCCGGCAGAAGTAAGAAAATATGCCATGTAATAATCAGGGTTTTTTTCATGCTCTATAAGCATAACCCTAACTGGTTCGCCGTTGCCGTACCGTTTGCTGCCCATCTTAACCCATGTTGGGTTGCCGAGAGCATTTTCATAGTTTTTCACCGCCTGAATGTACGCATCTGTCGCCTGGTTGTATTCTGCTGTGTTGTCTGCCCTGTTTGTTCTGCTGATGCGTGCCTCATAAGCCTCGTCATATGCAGTGTTCATGTACACCTCCTATTTTATATTTCTGCGTTTCATATATTTAGCAAGGTTCTGCCGTGTGCAGCTTCCCATCATCTTTGCAAGCTTTCTTGCGATCAGCGTCTTTGGCGACGCATATTTTCTTTCCTCAATTATGAACTCACGATAAGGATCGAGCTTGCTTTTGCCTACCGTCCCCTTTGGTTTGCCCAGCTTTTTTCCCCCTGCCTTAATTGCGGCAAGTGCGGTCTTTGTCCTTTGAGAGATAAGGTCGCGCTCTATTTCTGCAAATAAGGAAAACATCGTTATCATTATTTTTGTCTGCATATCGCCATTGTCCCGTATGTCAAGACCCTGCTTGATCGCTATTAGCCTTACCTTTTTCTGCACAAGCTCATTTACGATATTTATGACCTCGACTATGCTTCTGCCGATGCGTGACAGTTCAGCAACAATAACCGTGTCGCCTGCCGCTACTTTGGCAAGCAGTTCGCTTATGCGGCGTTTAAGCAAATCCTTTCTGCTCGATATTTCTACCTCGATGAACTCGTCGATCTTCATGCTATGCTTGTTTGCATAGGTCAGTATTTCAAGGCGTTGGTTGTCAATGTCCTGTTTGTCGGTGCTTACCCTTAAATATGCGTATGTCTTGCTGTTCATAATCCTGCCTGTCTGCATTGTTCTTTTACGACTGCATTCTCGTTACCCTGTATCTTTTCAATCCGTCTGCAGCGCTCGCATTCCCATTTGTCTACCGGGTGTTGTTTGTCCCAGGCATCAAATAGCTTTTGATTTGATTTTCCTATTATCCCGTGTCCGGGATAAGCCTGATCCATATATTTGTAGGTTCTTGCGATAAATCCCCTTATCTGTTCAGGAGGCTCAACGGTGCGGGATTCCTTGTCGATTTTCATGCCGCAAACGTCGATAAAATTGTTCCCCGCTACCATACCGAACCTATAATTGGAACGCAACCCATTGACCTCGCCCACTGCCGGGACAAGGTTGTACATATCTGATTCCATAAAGCGATAAGGGATAGCAATTTTACTGGCACAGTTACGACCTTTGAACGGCTTGCCTCTGTTGTCCACACAAGCGGGATCGCCCTCGCGCCATTCCTTGAAAGACTGACCGAAATGTGCTGCAGGTACAATATGTTCCCACTCAACCCGGGTAGAGCGTTTGCTTCCGCTTACAGGGGTATAGTTCGGACAGACCTGGACGTTTTTACGATTATCGTAGGGACAGCCGCAATAGAAGGTAATGCGTTGATCTCTGTATACATCGCGTTCAAGCATTTTTTTGGAATTGCTGAAAGAATCATTGAAGGTATTGCCTGCGCTTTCAGCAAAACCACATGACAAAGAAAAAACGATAATTGCTGCTACAAAATAAAACAACCCCGACAAAAGCGACATTTGACGTCGAATTAATATTTTTCTCATACCATCCTCCCGTTTTGCTGCCTATCTTTACTTTCTTGGCGGTTTTCGTCTAATATCGTTGCGAGAAACTCCTGCATACAATCTACCTGCATGACCCTTTTTCAAGTGCTATTCCATACAAATCACAGCAGCCCATTTTGCAAGCTCCCGGTCTTTGACCGGGGGGTGGTTGACGTTTTTTCCTCCAAAAAACGCTATGCAACCGATAACATACTAATCGTATATTATGTTACGAATTATGTCAAATAATATACTCATTATCGGTATAAAAAACATGACTATTTTTAACGACCGTTATGAGTTAACTAAAGTTACCCGGTAAGCTGATATTTACAAAAAAAGGGCAGGTTGTGAGCCTGCCCATGTTTAAATATATTTTCTTAGTATTGACTGCATTTTTTATGCAATCCT
>Ga0208040_1000361_pt1 | contig 56481 bp, 40 predicted proteins | sample AD_UKC083_MetaG_FD_184431 | JGI IMG/M metagenome (GOLD analysis project Ga0208040, IMG submission 184431) | Active sludge microbial communities of municipal wastewater-treating anaerobic digesters from USA - AD_UKC083_MetaG (SPAdes) (version 2) | ecosystem: Engineered > Bioreactor > Anaerobic >...
TCACACTTAATAATTTGAGATGGGGTACCGATTTTCCTTATTCCGTATTCACTTTCTTTTCAAAGACCGATTTCATTCAGTTTTTCGCTTTTCTGGTTTTTGTAATGACCACGCACATGTTGAGTTAAGAAATAGAGCCGGAATCGACCGCGCGGTTTTTAGTCCATATAGTCATCGCGGCGCAAAAAAGACAAAAGGCGGATCGCAAAAAGGGATCGCGAGACTTCGTGGGCTTCCGAAGTCAGCCCGCTGGTTACCCCGCGATACCCACACACGGGCATCGCGGCGTGAGCGCTTCTTCTTTTCGCGACGGCGCGATACTTTGTGGGCTGGGAACGCCAACTTTTAAGTTGGCATGTCTTGTGAAAATGCTCACACGGATACCACAGAGGTCACAAAGAAGAGATTCTTGGGAACGGCTTGGGAACACCTTGGGAACGCCAACTTTTAAGTTGGCATGTCTTGAAAAAAGCTCACACGGATACCACAGAGATCACAAAGAAGAGATGTGTTTTCGAAACTCAACACATGGTTTATGTGTTCTCTGCGTGCTCTGCGTACTCTGTGCGAAACCATCTTTTACTTTTTTGAACCTGCCGAACTAAAGTTCGGCGTTCCCAGGGCGGATCGCAAAAAGAGGATCGTGGGGGCGTAAAAACCACTTACCCCGCAATAACCCACACGGTGATGCGAGCTTTCAGAAAATTATGATACAATTATCCGGCCTTTTTCAGGCTTATGACGCGCACGTTCCCTTTGTCTGATAGAACTTGCGCTTTCGGGAGGCGAACAGATGAGAACCGTCGGAACCGTGGTCAGAGGGATTCGAACCCCGATCATCTGCACCGGAGACCCTTTGCAGCGGGTTGTTGTCGATTCTTTGCTCCTTGCCGCGAAGGAAGAAAGCTTTTCTTTCAGGGATAGGGATATCGTGGCGATTACTGAGGCGGTCGTCGCCATTGCTCAAGGGAACTACGCCACGGTCGATCAGATCGCCGTGGACATCCGGAGTAAATATCCGAGCGGTCATATCGGTGTCGTATTTCCTACGCCGTTGAGCCGCAATCGCTTCGCCATCCTCCTTCAGGGGATCGCCAGAGGAGCGAAGAAGCTGACGATCCTATACAGTTATCCCGCAGACGAGGTTGGAAACGCGCTCTTCCGTGAAGACCTTCTCGAGAACTTCGGTATCAACCCCTGCACAGACGAGTTCAGTGGGCAGGAGTACGAAATTCGTTTTGGCGACGAAGTCCATCCGATCACCGGGATCAACTACCCTCGGTATTACAGGGAAATCGTCGAAAAAGAGGGTTGTGAGATTGACTACCTTTTCTCCAACCGGGCCGCCTCGATCCTCGATTTCTGCTCTGATGTTCTCGTGGCCAATGTGCATCGGCGCGAGAAAACCAAGCGGCAGCTGCGGGAAGCCGGCGCGAACGTCGTTTTCGGAACAGATGATATCCTGACACAAAGTGTTTTGGGGAGCGGCTATAACCCGAAGTACGGCCTTCTAGGTTCTAATCGAGCCACAGAAGAGAAAGTTAAGCTCTTCCCAAGAGACGGTGAGCGCTTGGTCAACGGAGTTCAACAGGAGCTACGCGAAAGAACGTCCAAAGAGATAGAGGTCTTGGTCTACGGTGACGGCGCTTTTAAGGATCCAGTTACGGGAATCTGGGAACTCGCGGATCCCGTCTCCTGCGTGTCCCACACCGAAGGGCTCGGGGGGACTCCAAACGAAGTGAAGCTCAAATACCTGGTGAACAGCCAGTTCTCCTCTCTACAAGGCGAAGAGCTCAACCGGGCGGTCAAAGAGACCATCCGCCAAAAAGATAAGACCCTGACGGGGAAAATGTGGTCCCAAGGCACGACTCCAAGGCGCCTCACCGACCTCCTCAGCTCTCTCTGCGACCTCACGACGGGAAGCGGTGATAAAGGCACCCCCGTCGTTTTGATCCAAGGCTATTTTGACAACTACTCCGACGCGTGAGGGGCTCGCGGAAAGATTTGCCAGGCTGGTAACGCCCCGGGAACGCCGAACTTGTGTTCGGTATGTCTTTTCTGAAACACAAAAGAAGTATCGCGCAGAGAACACGGAGTACACGGAGAGAACACAGAGAAACACCGTGTGGGTCAAGCTATGGGGTGCAATCAAGAAGCAAGGCCAGATACGATCGCACGATTTTTGTCCACGAAGTCATCGCGGCGTAAGCGCTTCTTCTTCTCGCGACGGCGCGATACGCTCTTTAGAAAGACGAAGAAGGGATCGCGAGACTTCGTGGGCTTCCGAAGTCAGCCCGCTGGTTACCCCGCAATAACCCCACTGGCATCGCGGCGTAAGCGCTTTTTCTCTTCGCGACGGCGCGATACGCTCTTTAGAAAGACGAAGAAGGGATCGCGAGACTTCGTGGGCTTCCGAAGTCAGCCCGCTGGTTACCCCGCGATAACCCCACTGGCATCGCGGCGTAAGCGCTTTTTCTTTTCGCGACGGCGCGATACATTCTTTAGAAGGACGAAGAAGGGATCGCGAGACTTCGTGGGCTTCCGAAGTCAGCCCGCTGGTTACCCCGCGATGAACCTCTTAGTTATGCTGCTCCATAACTTGACCTACACGAAACACCTTGAGAACGTCCTGGGAACGCTGAACTTGTGTTCGGCAGGTTTTAAAAGCCAGGGCTTCTCACGGAGAACCCAGAATAGCGCCCCGATACCCGCTGTATCCCCTTATCCCACCCGGCCTTTCATTTTATTACTTCTCACTTCCAAAATTATCGTTTGTGAGTTGACTTTTCCAATTTTTTGGAGTATAATGATAAAAATACTGGATTGATACCCAAATAATTGGAATTGCAATTCAATTTATCTTGTACGATAAGGAAAGGAGCAGTGGTTATGGGGGAGATTTACAGCAGAAGTAATTTCGTGTTATTCGCTTTAGGAAGGTTGGTGTCTTTGATCGGCGCGGGCATACAGATGATCGCCTTGCCCCTGTTCATCCTGGACACCACCGGCTCGGCCTCGATGATGGGAATTTTCACGCTCCTCAGCATCGTTCCGAGGCTGGCGGCTACCCCATTTGCGGGGGTTCTGGGGGATAGATGGAACCGAAAGAAGATTATGGTCTATGCCGACTTTGGCCACGGGGTTATCTTGTACTTGCTCGGCGTGATCGCGCTCTACCGACAGATCACTATCCCCGTCTTGTTCGTCAGCACCGCGCTCTTGTCGGTCCTGGATGCCTTCTTTTCTGGGGCGACCGCCGGCATGCTCCCGGATATCGTTCCAGAGGCGAATTTAAAGAGAGCGAACTCCACCTTAGGATTGGTGAGTGGTATCTCCAGTATCATCGGCCCGGTCGTTGGCGGGATTCTTTACGGGTTGACCGGTATCCTCGGCGTCTTCTTCATTAACGCCACGTGCTTCACCCTTTCGGCCATCAGCGAGATCTTTATTCGCTACGAACCGAAACTCAGATCAGAGAAATTGTCGGTGGTCGGCTTCGTCAGGGACCTAAAGGAAGGGGCATCCTTCGTATTCGCCAAGAAAGGGCTGAAAGTTCTCTTTATATTCGCGATGTTCCTGAACTTCCTCTCTGCGCCGCTACTTTACATTGTTTTCCCGTTCATCCTGAAAACGACCATCCAGTTCTCTTCTGACCAATACGGATACCTGCAGTCGGCTTTCGTCGTGGGGGCCTTGATCGGAAATATCGTCATCATTAAGTTCCTGTTGAAAGCTTCAAACAGGAAGATGCTCATTGGCGGACTCTTCGCTCAGTACGGTTTTCTGTTCCTCTTCGCGCTCACTCTCTTCCAGCCGATGTTCGGTTGGCTTCAGAGCCGTCTTTCTCTGTACTTCTGGATCGGGGCGGCGTTTTTCGCGCTGACCGGATACTTCAACACATTGGTCAACGTTCCCATAAACACGAACCTTCAAGTAATGACACCCACGCACATCCGATCTCGCGTGTTTTCTGTCCTGGATTTGTTATCTCAGATTATGATCCCTATTGGCGCGGTGATCTACGGTTATTTGATGGACAACATACCCGTTCACTGGTTCCTCATCGCCAACAACGCGCTCTGCGTCCTGGTGACGGTCGTCTTCCTGTGGGTCGCTCCGCCAGAGGTCTACGATCCCCACTTGGAAAGCGCCACGACAGTCGAAAACGCCGTTTCATGTTCTGGAAACCTCTAAATGAGATAGCGGAAAATTTAGATCAATCCGTTGCGAGGCGCTCGCTCGCCCCGATATCGAAAGGCGATGGGCGTAATCGGTTATCCACATCGTATCGTACGAGGTCCGTGGGTATTCCTTTGTCGATACAAGGACTGCCCGCCTCCAAACGATACCGCTCGGTCAAGAGGGGATCGGCGCATAAAGAATTCGCCTCCGCGCCGACGTGCGCTTTCCAGTCTTCGAAATCGCCGCGCTCGAGGTAATGGCCCGGACGCCTGTCTTGAAACCAGATCTCTCCTCCCGGTGCGTAATAACAGTTGGCGTCGATCACGAGCGGCCCCTCCAAAGCGCTCATCCCGCCGAGCTCATCGCTATACCGTATGGCGACGATCGGGCGCTCCCCAGATTCTTGATACACGAGATTGTTGAGGATAATCGGGTTGATCGAGGGCGGGCGCCCCGCTTCAGGTTCCCAATCCTGGAAAGAAAGACCGAAGGTGATCGGGCTCATCCCTTCGCGAGCGGTCCGAACGATCGTATTGTGATAGACCTGAGCGTCTTTTGCCGCATACAAGCCGATTCCAGCGTACGCTGTGTCGAGGATGACGTTGTTTCGAACGATTCCGGAAATGCTTTCATAGTACTCTGGGTTCGTCGTGATATCGAAATACTCCGGACTCGTGTCGAATCCGATGAGAATGCCCGACGCACCGCAGTGTTCGATGATGTTCCGTTCGACGATGCACTCTCGAGCGCCGCCTTTGAAATAGATGCCTGTCGTAGATACGTCGTGGATATGGCATTCCTGGACCAACATCCGATCTCCGTTGACGTTGTCGATTCCTTCGGCGTTCGGGTTGCCCTGGTTATGGGCCCCAACACCCGATGCGTAGATTTCGCAACGCCTGATGGTGATCCGATTGCATTGAGGGGTGATCTTTACCGCATCCCGTCCCGTATGGTGAATGACGCAGTCCTCGATGATGATGTCGCTGGCGCCGCTTCTGTCCTCGATCCCCCAATCCCAACGCGTTTCGAACTTGATCCCGTAGTAATAGCCCCCGATGATCTCTAAACTCTGTATCTTGCTGCCGCTGGACTCCACATCCATCATCAGCGCGATGGCCTCCTCTTCGTCATCGGTCGGAACGATAATTTTCGCCCAATGGCCCGGCGCCGACCGAAGCGTGATATTCGGCCAACGGATGCGAACGGCTTCCCGATACTCGCCCGAACACAAGAGGATCGTCTCTCCACCCTCACACTCGGATAACGCCTTGAAGATCGTGCGGTATGGGCGAGTCTCGCTCCCAATCCCTGTAACGTCGTTGCCCGTCGGTGAAACCCAGATCGCCCCCTCTACCGTGAAAACGGCCGGTTCAGACAGGGTCTCCTCGCCCCACTGCGGGGTCGTTCCCGCTTTGGTCGAAAAACGGAATTCTGGGCTCACACGGCTCTTTCCAGCTTGCTCCACCACCTCGACTTTCCAGCGATAGTCGGTCCCTTCGGCCAATCCGGTTTGGACGAGCTGCTTTTCTTGACAGAAAGTGGGCGCTGGGTAATTCGTTCCCGCTACCGTGAAGTAAACCCGATAACCGGCGATCGTGCCTAGAGCCTGTGGCCGCTCAGGAGTGGCTGCCCCGCTGGGCGTCGCCTCCCACGTGAGGGTCACGGTCGTGCCCAGGTCGCGCGCCCCATCGATAGGAGAGAGTAGCCGAATCATCGGCAGCGTAACGTCCTGGACAGTCCCGTTTCCACAAGATACAAAACAGAATAGACTTACGATAACGAAGACCCACAAATACTCTTTCCTATGGCCATTTAGCATACAGAACCCTCCTCAAACACGTTGCGGTTTGTCAACCTGTAGGCGCGATCATTTGATTTGACATCGCTAGTGTCAATCGCCGAGCTCCTTCTTGATGAGCGCCCATTCCGCCAGCATTCGGGCGTAGTAGTCCTCCAGTTCGTCTCGCGAGAGGGACTCGCTGTTTTTCTCTACCTCTTCTGTATATTTCGACATCTTCGGAAAGAACATATTCAGTGCTATGCCTTTGAGCGCATGCGCCTTTTGGCGAATCGTCGAAGGATCCCCTTGGGCGATCATCTGGCCGAATTCTTTCAGATACCCGCCAAACTCGAGCAAGACGCTGCGGATGATGCTTTGAAAGACATCTTGTCGATGATTGATCTGCCCAAGGAAGCTCTCTTTGTCAAAATGAACTTCCGTTTTTATCTCCGATGGCTGGTGTTCCTTCGCAGGTGTTTCCAAAATGGAAGAAAAATGCTTCACAAGGATATTTCGCAACGCCACCTGATTGACCGGCTTAGTTAGAAAATCATCCATTCCCGCTTTCAGACACTTCTCTTCTTCTCCTTGTATTGCCCGCGCTGTTAAGGCAATGATCGGAACGCGCCGCTGGGTGCCGGTCTCTGATTTCCGAATCCTCTCGGCTGCCTCCAGCCCGCTCATCTCGGGCATCTGCACATCCATCAATATAAGGTCGAAAGGGGCGTTTTCGTAAGCTTCGACCGCTTGGAGCCCATTGTCAGCTTCAGTGAGAATGGCATTCGGCACGATCTCTTTGAGTATGGTTCTGATGAGCAGCATATTCAACGGGTTATCTTCGACGACTAAGATATGAGGAATGCGTTCGACGGTTATCGCAAATTCTTCTGTTTCAGTTTTTTGGAAGACTTCAGAAGTCGGCGCTCGGGTATAGAGGTTTTCCAACACCGTTCGTAACGCCGTAGTCTTGACCGGTTTGTCCAGGATCCCCTGCAAAGAAAAGCCTCGTTGTGCCTCGGCTATGCGGGGACCATTCAGTTCGGCGTTCAGAAGAATGATCGCGTTTTTGTCCGGTGTGCGTTCGTACTTGTCGCGGATGATGCGTATCGTCTGAAGTCCGTCCAAATAGGGCATCTGTGAATCGATCAGAAGAACGTCGTACGGACCGGATTGACTGATCGCTTTTAGCGCGCTGAGCCCGTCTTCACAAATCTCCGCGTCGATCTGCCAAGCCTTCAACTGCTCCTGAAGTATCTGACAAAGCCTGCGGTTATCGTCGACGATTAAGGCGCGATGAATCGGAGTTTCCGGAGCGAAAGGCGATTCGGCATCCGGTTCGCAAAGCGCTTCGACAGAAAAAGAAAACGTGGACCCTTTCCCCTTTTCGCTTTCCACCCGAATCTCGCTCCCCATTTTTTTCGCTAATAAACTCGAGATCGCCAACCCCAATCCGGTACCGCCATATTTACGGGTTACCGAGCTGTCCGCTTGAGTAAAGGCGTTGAACAGCCTTTTCTTTTGGTCGGAATCGATGCCAATGCCAGTATCTCTAATCGAGAAATGAAAGGCCGCTTTCCCGTCCTCTTTCCAATCGAAGGTCAGGGACATTTCCACCTCTCCGACCTGTGTGAATTTCACGGCGTTGCCCAATATATTGACCAAGATTTGTTTCAACCGGACGGAGTCGACAACGGCGTATCTCGGCATCTTCGGCTGGATCGACAGAAGGAGTTCCAACCCTTTCTTTGCGGCGGTCAGTTTTACGATATCGACCGTCGATTCCACCAGTTGCGCCAAGTCCGTCCGGGTTTTTTCCAACTCCAGTTTTCCGGCCTCAATCTTCGAAAAATCCAGGATTTCGTTGATGATTTCCATTAGCGAACGGGCCGAAGTGACCAAGTTTTCCACATACTGTTGCTGGGAAAGGTTGAGCGGTGTTTTCTGCAGAAGCTCCGCGAAACCGACAACCCCGTTTAAGGGAGTCCGAATCTCGTGGCTCATATTCGCCAAAAAATCGCTCTTCGCGCGACTGGCCTGTAAGGCTAGTGCCTCCGCTTTTTTTTGGGCTGTGATGTCGGTCATCACTGTGAGATGCATCTTTTGACCCTGTATCTCTATGGCTTCTCCTGATAGTAGCCCCTCCAACACCTCTTGGTTTTTTGTACGTAACTTGATCTCCATATTATGAATCGACCCGTCTTTCGAAATGGTGTCTTGGACCAAACGGTTCATTTCCGGCTCACAGGCAAGGCCCAACTCTTCCGGATTCTTCCCTAACGTCTCTTCGCGGGTATACCCCGTTCTTTCTACGAATGCCGGGTTCACCTCAAAGAAGCGATTCTCTGACGCAGAAGAAAGGGCCATCATCGTCGGGTTTTTCTCGAATACCTTGTTGAACAATTGTAGAGCCGCTTGCTCCTGAGTAAGGTCTTTGGATACCCCAAAGAGGCACTCCTGCCCTCCCCACTTCCCGTACCACACTCTCGCTTCCACTGGTATAAGCGATTGGTCTTTTCGCACCAAGGGTAAAACGCAGGTTGTCCGTTTTCCCGCTAACATTTCGGCGAAAATTCCCTCCGCTTCCTTTCGGTTCTGAGCCAGAAACGTGTCCAACACGTGCATACCCATCAGCTCTTCAGATGTGTAGCCGAGTTTTTCTTTGAGCGCTCCGTTCGTGTAAAGAAAACGCCCTTTTTTATCTGCGACGAAGATCATCTCTTCCATCGTTTCAAAGAAGGTTCGGAAATTATCCTCACTTTCGATCAGTTTACGTTCTATCTCTTTCCGTTCGGAGATGTCCCGAATGACACATTGTATATGGCTGGGATTGTCGTTCTCATCAAGGGCGAGCTCCGTCGAAAGCTCCACTGGAACGGTGGAGCCATTCTTTCTTACGAACGACCTCTCATACAATGGGAACTTTTCTCCGGCCAGCAGCCTTTTTAGGATCTGTTGGCTTAGCCCCGGAACGTCACAGGTCTTATCGAAACGTAGCCCTTTCAACTCGGCTCTGGTGAAACCCGATAGCTCTTCTGCTCGCTTATTCGAGTCGACGATCTTGCCTAGCAAATCCAAGAGAAATACCGCGTCGTGAGATTGATTGAACAACGAGGTATACCTGGCTTCTTGCTCCCTGACCTGTCTTTGGGCTTCCTTAAGCTGTAACTCCGCTTTTTTAAGCTCTGTGATATCCCACCAAGCCCCGATGATCTCTCGAATACCGTTCGGTTGGACCGTGATCGTCTGTTTGTCATAGATCCACTGATAATCACCGGCTTTATTCTGTATCCGATACTCTCCCAATTCATAACTTCCGTGAATGGGCTCTTGTTTCAGGCGCTCTTTCACTTTCGGGCGGTCTTCGGGATGGATGTGATCGCTCTGAAACCGCAAGTTCCTATAAAAATCTTCGGGCGTATGTCCCAGAATCTTCTCAACATTTCGGCTGATATACGTGAATTTGGCGATCTTACCAGCCTCAACCAAGGAGTAGATGATCGCCGGTACGTGAGATAGGATGCTCTCGAGGTGATCTCGGCTCGCTTCGGCTTCCCGCTGTTCGAGCAACCTTCGGGTGATATCGCGGCCCGCGGCGTAGATCAATTTCCCGGAGGAAACGCTGCGCCATTCGATGTACCGGTAAGAGCCTTCTTTAGATCGATAGCGATTGACGAAGTTTGGAACGCTTTGATTGTTTTTCAACTTTTCTACAGCTTCAATTGTCGCAAGATGATCATCCGGGTGCACGAAATCTAAAAAAAGATTCTGCTCCAACTCTTCTTCGGTGTAGCCAAGGATTTCGCGCCACGTCTGGTTTACTTTGAGCAAGTGACCGTCCATATCCGCGATACACAGTAGGTCGAGATTGACGGAAAAGAACCTTTCCAATTCCTCCGCGCGATGCTTTTCAGACGAAATATCATAAAAGATCGTCGTGATCAAATCGTTTCCGAGGGAGCTGACCCGAACGCGATACCAGCGAGCCAAGGGTATCGAGTAGAATTCAAAGTTTTTTTCGCTCCCGTTTCGCGCGACCTCCGAGAAAACACTTACCCAATCGAAGCCCTTCGATCCTATTTCGCTCAGCACCTCGGTAAGCTTTTTTCCCACGATGTTTTCTAGCTTAAGTCCCGTCATCTTTTCATAGGACTCGTTGGTTTCTAGGAAAGTGAAATCGCTGGGTTTCGAATTCTCGTCGAACACGACCTCATAGAGCGCATAAGCGAACGGCGCTTGGCGTATCAACGTTTCATAGTTAACGGAATGCATCCTGTTTTTCCTCCAGAAAGTTACAGATACGATCTTTGCCCGAAGACGACGGAGCCCAAATCTCTCAGGCTTTTTTTTTGATTTTTGATTATACCATTCGCTGCGGGTTGTTGACCGTTGGAGATTGGGTCAAGTTATGGAGTGACATAACGAAGAGGTTCATCGCGGGAGTAACCAGCGGGACCCCGCGATACACGCCCTTCGCCCTTCTCAAAAACGGATCGCGCCGTCGCGAAAAGAAGAAGCGCTTACGCCGCGATGCCGCGCTTGGGAACGCCTGGGAACGCCAACTTTTAAGTTGGCATGTCTTTGAGGCTCTTCGACAATTTACAAGACGTACTTAATTAACGTCTTCTATCGTAATAATTCTGTAGACCCTTAGACCGTTTCGCTAATCCGCTCTAATCGCATAATCGGCCATCTCGCGGACTCTTTTTATTCCTCTTATATTACTTTGTATTTCTTGGATGATCAGTGGGCTTCAAGTAATGTGTCGAAGAGCCGTCTTTGAGCTTTCGCACTTAAGAGCGCACAAAGTTACAAAAAAGAGCCAAACAAAAACGGATCGCGCCGTCGCAAAAAGAAAAAGCGCTTACGCCGCGATGCTCGCACGGGTTATCGCGGGGAAGGTGTACTTCACGACCCCGCGATAGCCTTTTCTCCTTCTCAAAAGCAGAAAGGCCTCCCTCGGACTTGCAAACCAGTCATAGACAGAATCTTATCCGAAAACAAGATAAGCGAAAGCTCGAATCGTGCCGCTTAGAGAATTTTCCGACGAGCGGGCGTGACATATCTCAGTCCCGCCACGACAGTGCTCACACAGATCTAAGAACGTCCGAAGCGTAAACCGGGGACTCGTTGCGATCTCTTTCACCGAAAGCAACTCTCCGCGACGATCTCCTTTTCACCGGAGTTTTGAGGTACCCCGTCAAGGCTATCACGACCAGTAACAGGCCGATCAAAACCCGCTCAACCCGTGCGTCCGCTTGAACCGTTCAAGTGTTGAGACCAAGAATTTCTCCTATTTCCGTCTTGATCTGCTCCCATTCCTTGACCATGCGCGAATAGTAGTCCTCCAATTCTTCGCGTGTCAGGGACTGACTGTTTTTCTCCACTTCCTCAGCATACTTCGCCATCACGGGGAAAAACATGTTCAGCGAGACTCCTTTTAGCGCATGAGCCTTCCCCCGGATAAGCGCGGGATCCCCTTTCGGGATGACCTGCCCGAATTGCTCCACATATCCGCCAAACTCGAGCAGCGTGCTCCGGATAATGCTATGATAGATGTCCCGACGATGAGCATACTGTTGCATAAATTGGTCTTTGTCAAAATGCGCCCCGATGACCTGACCCGCTTCGGGTGAAGATAGAGGAGTTTCCGTGGACATCGTGGAAAAGTGGTTGGCCAGAACATTCCGCAGGGCCACTGGATTGATCGGTTTTGTCAGAAACCCATCCATTCCTGCTTGTAGGCACTTTTCCTCTTCACCTTTAATCGCTCCGGCCGTCAGGGCAATCACCGGGACATGTCTTCCCGTGACACGTTCTTGTTCCCGGATAATTTCCGTGGCTTCCAATCCGCTCATTTCCGGCATCTGGACATCCATCAACACCAGATCGATAACATTGTTTTTATAGGCTTCAACGGCTTGGATCCCGTTTTCAGCTTCCACGAGAATCGCATTCGGCACCATTTCCTTGAGAAGGGTTCGCAACAGCAACATATTCATGGCGATATCTTCGACAATCAGGATTCGCGGCGGGCGGGCGACTGTCAAGACCGTATCGGTCGAATCCGCGCTTATCGGCATATTCGCCAATGGTTCTGGGGCGTATAAGTTTTCCAGAACCATTCTTAACTCCGACAGTTTGATGGGTTTATTCAGGATACCCCAGATGGAATAGGATTTTTGAATCTCCGCTATTCGCACATCACTCTGATCAGCGTTCAAGAGAATGATTCGGTTTTTGTGAGAATCGCGGTCATACTTTTTACGGATGATACGGATCGTTTCGATGCCATCCAAGTAGGGCATCTTCGAGTCGAGCAAAAGGACATCGAAGGGCTCTTCGGACCGGTCGAGCAATTTCAAAGCGGAGAATCCATCGCCGCAGACCTCCGCATCGATCTGCCACGCCCGTAATTGCTCGCGGAGGATCTGACATTGCCGGTGGTTATCATCGACGATGAGCGCGCGACGGATGGGCTTATCCGGTTTAAAGGGAGCGTCGTCGAGTTCGCAAACTGCCTCGATGGTAAAAGAGAAGGTGGACCCTTTCCCCTTTTCGCTTTCCACGTGAATTTCGCTACCCATCTTTTTCGCCAACAGATTGGAGATCATCAGCCCTAATCCCGTGCCGCCATATTTTCGGGTTACCGAACTATCGGCTTGCGTGAACGCGTTAAACAGTTTCTTTTGTTGCTCGTGGTCGATTCCGATGCCGGTATCCCGAATTGAAAAACGGAAAACCCCGTTGTTGCCTTCTTTGATTTCACAGGTCAGAGTGAGCTCCACCTCTCCGCTTTGGGTAAACTTGACGGCGTTTCCTAATAAATTGACCAGAATCTGCTTGAGGCGCAAAGGATCGACGATGGCATATCTCGGGATGTCCGGTTGAATTGCCAGAAGGAGTTCCAAATTCTTTTTTTCCGCGTTCAGTTTCACAATATCCAGGGTCGATTGAACCAGATGGATCAAATCCTCTGGAGTTTTCTCCAATTCCAATTTTCCGGCCTCTATTTTTGAGAAATCAAGGATTTGGTTGATGATTTCCAACAGCGAACGCCCCGCGACCGTCAGGTTTTCCGCATATTGACGTTGGGAAGGATTCAGTTGGGTTTTCAGTAACAGTTCGCCGAAGCCGATGACTCCGTTCAGAGGAGTCCGGATTTCATGACTCATATTCGCTAAAAACTCACTCTTGGCCCGGCTCGCCTGCAAGGCCGTAATCTCCGCGTTCTTCTGCGCCGTGATGTCAGCCAGGACAGTCAGGTTAATCTTTTTGCCCAGTACCTCGAAAGACTCCCCGGAGAAAAGCCCGTCCAGTATCTCACCATGTTTCGTGCGAAACTTGATCTCCAGATTATGGACAAAGCCGTCTTTCGCGAATCCCTCTACAATTCGTTCGAATGTTTCCGGGTATTCGGTCAGACACAGGTCTTTGGCCTTTTTTCCGATCACTTCATCACGAGTATATCCCGTTCTATCGATGAACGCCTGATTGACTTCGATAAATCGATCATCTTCCGTTGAAGAGAGGGCCATCGAGGTGGGGTTTTTTTCGAAGATTCTATTGAACATTCGCAGCGCTTCCTGTTCCTGGCTCAGGTCTTTGGAAACTCCGAAAATGCATTCCGTTCCGTCCCACTTCCCGAACCAAACCCTCGTTTCGACCGGTACTTCGGAACCGTCTTTTCGGCCCAGGGGCAGAGGACAGGTCGTGAGTTTACCAGCAAACATATCAGAATAGATTTCTGCCGCTTCCTTCCTTCGATCTACAGGATGAACATCGAGCACGTGCATGCCCATCAGCTCGTCTAGCGAATAGCCGAGCTTTCTTGTGACGGCTCCATTCGTGAAAAATACTCGCCCTTGTCTGTCCGCGACGAAGATCATATCCTCCATAGTCTCGAAGAATGTTCGAAAATTGTCCTCGCTTTCGATTAGTTTTTTTTCGATCCTTTTCCGTTCGGAGATATCTCTGACGACGCTCTGGATATGGGTAGGAAGACCTTCCCCATCCCGAACAAGCTCGGCGGATATCTCGACCGGAACGGTGGTACCGTCTTTTCGCCGGAAAGGCCGTTCATAGAGCGGTACTACGTTACCGGAAAGGATCTGTTCCAATACTTGATAACTGCGCTCCGGGGCGGCGGAAGTTACATCCAGCGGCAACCCTTTCATTTCTTGTTTTGTGAAACCCAGCAACTCTTCGGCACGTTTATTGGATTCGATGACGTTTCCCTTTAAGTCCAGGATGAAAACGGCATCGTGGGATTGATTGAAGAGCGAGGTGTACCGCGCTTCCTTGTCCCGTATCTGTTTTTCCGCTTCTTGTAGTTGAGATTCTGCCTTTTTAAGATCGGTGATGTCCCACCATGCGCCGATGATCTCCCGGTTTCCGTCGGGTTGGATTGTGATCGTCTGTTTGTCATAGATCCACTGATAATCACCGGCTTTATTCTGTATCCGATACTCTCCCAACTCATAACTACCCTGAGTCGGCTCGCATTTGAGGAGTGCATTCACCTGCGGCAGGTCTTCAGGATGGATGTGATTCCTCTGAAACTTACTGTCGAGGTAAAAATCCTCCGGGGTATGACCCAGGATCTTTTCGACGTTCTTACTGATATAGGTGAACTTCGAGCAATCTTCAGTCGTTATTAAGGAATAGATGACCGCCGGTACATGAGACAGAATACGTTCCAGGTTGTCTCGACTGGACTCGATTTCCTGCTTTTCTCGTATTCTTTGAGTTATATCGCGGGCGGCCGCATAGATCAGTTTGCCGGCGGGAAAGGATCGCCACTCGATGAATCGATAGGAACCGTCTTTCGACCGATACCGGTTGACGAAGTTTAGTACCTTTTTCTGACTGTCCAGTTGTTTCATCGCTTCAAGAGTGGGAAGCAAGTCCTCCGGATGCACGAAGTCCAGAAATCGGCTCTTTTCCAGTTCTTCAACTGAGTAACCGAGGATTTCGTGCCACGCTTCGTTTACTTTAAGGAAATTACCGTCCGTATCAGCGATACACAGCAGGTCCAAGTTAACCGAGAAGAATCTTTCCAACTCTTCCGCTTTGGCTTTTTCGGAAGAGATGTCGGAAAAGATCGTCGAAAACAATCCGGTCTCTGGGGAGTGGACCATTACACGATACCAGCGGTTCAAAGGAGCGGAGTATTGATCGAAGGTTTTTTCGCCGCCGTTAAGGGCGATATCTCCGTAAAAGGCGATCCAATCGAACTGATCCGACAGAATCCCTGGCAATACCGTGGTTACCCGTTTTCCAACCGTGTTTTCCGCCTTGAGGCCGGTCATATTTTCGAAGGCTTCGTTAATCTCCAAAAAGACATAATCGCAAGGCTTCTCCTGTTCGTCAAGGACAATCCGATGGAGCGCGTAGGCAAAAGGCGCTTTCTTTATCAACATTTCATAGTTAACGGAATACATCCCTTTTTCCTCCAGAGATTTACCGATACGATCTTTGCCCGAAAACGAGGGGGGCCCAATCTCCCGGTTTTTTTCGGTTTTTTGATTATACCATTCTCGTTGCGGATTGTTGACTGATGAGTGTAGGTAAAGCTATGGGGTGACATAACAAAGAGGGTTATCGCGGGGTAACCAACGGGCTGACTTCTTGCGTGTTATCGCGTGGTAACCAACAGGACACCGCGATACTAACTAAGCCCCGCGATCAGTCCGTATAAAAGCGTATCGCGCCAAGGGGTAATCGCGGGGTAACCGAAGGGACCCCGCGATCCCCCTTTTGTTTTTTTACACCGCGGGATATCGGGGTATCGCGCCGTCGCGAAGAGAAGGAGCGCTTACGCCGCGATGCCGCGCTTGGGAACGCCTGGGAACGCCAACTTTTAAGTTGGCAGGTCTTTGAGGCTCTTCGCGCTTAAGAGCGCACAAAGTTACAAAAAAAAGAGCCACACAAAAACGGATCGCGCCGTCGCTAGAAGAAAAAGCGCTTACGCCGCGATGCCACGCTTGGGAACGCCTGGGAACGCTAACTTTTAAGTTGGCATGTCTTTGAGCTTTCATGTTTAAGAGCGCATAAAGTTACAAAAAAAGAGCCACACAAAAGCGTATCGCGCCGTCGCAAGAAAAAGAAGCGCTTACGCCGCGATGACTACGAGGTTCTTCGACCCCCTGAAAAGCCGACGTTCTTAGTAGCGCTCTCAGGTGTTCGGCGCTCCCAGGCAGGGTGAAATCTACGTTCAGGCGCCTTTCACCATCGTAATCGTCAGCGTGTTTTTTCCATCCAAAAAGCGGTAGCGGACATCGTCCATCAATTTCTTCACCATCAGGATGCCCAGGCCTCCGATTTCCCGCTCGTTCGCGGCCAAGGTCGTGTCGACATCGGGATTTTGTAGGGGGTTGAACGGTTGCCCTTCGTCCGTAAAACTCAGCGTCGTTCGGTCCGGGTGGTCTTCGATTTCGATCTCAAAATCCCCTTCTCCATCCTGATAGGCGTAAGAGATGATGTTCACGATGATCTCTTCCGAAGCGGTGAGTATTTTCGTGAGCGTCTTTTCGTCGACACCGGCCCCTCGAAGGTGCGTTTCGATAAATCCGACGCTTTCTTCGAAGTGGGCCATCGTAGCCGGAACCTTCAGGCTCTGTGGCATAAGGCAGGCATCCGAACTGTTTACGCGATGGTCAAGATACCGGTGAATCCGGTGACTTCAAAGATCTCTTTGATTGTGTCATTCACGCCTTTGACGGTCATCTTCGTTCCTAGCGCGTTGACCTTTTTTTGAGCGGAGAGCAATACCCTCAACCCTGAGCTGCTGATGTAATCCAGCGCGGAGAAGTCGAAGACCAAATTGACGGGCTCCTTTTCGAATGCTGCCTCTATTTCTTTGCTCAATTGCGGGGAAGTGATGGTGTCCAATCGCCCGGAGAGGGCAAAGGTCACCGTGTTCCCGTTGACACTCCTTTTTATTTCCATCGCACTCGCCTCCTATTTTACTTCTTTGATTTTTTTATGGTGATCTCTATGCTTTTCAACGCGATCGATACCACGATGTCGTCGGCGAATTTTTCTATGATAGACCGCTCGATATCCGCGCCTTCTCCTTTCTCTTCCTCAATCCGCTTGGTCTTCTGCAGAGACCAGTAGATCATATCCGGAGAGGCCATTATCGCGGAGTATGAGAGCATTTCATCCGCCATATTGCTGAAAATGAACGGGTTCTCTCCGACAACCATGTCTGTTGCGATGAAGTCGACTAAGCGTGATATTCTACCGAGAATTCCTTTTTTTGGAGTATTCCTTTTCGCTTTAGATAGATCGATCAGCTCTTCTCGTTGATCGGTGGACAACTGCGCGTTCGCTTTGAGATGCACTTCAAAATCCTTGTCCGTCGTTTCCACCCACAACGATCCCTTATTGATCCCCAGTAACGATTCCAACGCGTTGATCCCCTCTTCGGCCAACAGTCTGGAAAAAGCGACGTCCTTGTCATCGAAGCCGAAATAGATCGCCAACTTTTCCACTTTATCCAACGCCTGTTCAGTAAGAAGAGCGGAACCGTCCAATTGGAAAATATCCGATTTCATATGAAATCCTCCTTTGCGGGGTTACCCGGATTTTCTTTATGAGAAATCTCTTCGTTTTGATCGTAACGCAGCATCAACATCGTGATGTCGTCCGCCTGCTCCGTCCCTTCGGCAAAGTGGTCCACATCTTCTTTGATGCCGACGATCGTCCGCTCCAATCCCAGAGATACGGGGAATTGGTTGAGAACGCGTATCAGGCGTTTCGGACTGTATAATTGCTCGACTCGGTTCATCGCCTCGGTTACGCCGTCAGTATACAGAAAGAGGGTGTCCCTAGGCCCAAAGGTAATCTCCTGCTCCGTATACCGAACATTCGGAAGCCCCGCGAGAACGAATTCCTGCTTCACCGGCAACCATTCGTAGAGGCCGTTGTCCTTCCGAACCAGCGGGGGATTGTGTCCGGCGTTCACATACCGCATCACTCCTGTCCGCGTGTTCAATATCCCCATAAAAGCCGTGACGAACATATCCTCCTGGTTATTCTCACACAACGCGATATTGGACTTGTACAAGATATCCGAGACCGACAGTCCGGAGAGCGCATAGGTTTTTATGATCGACTTCGAGATCATCATGAAGAGCGAAGCCGGAATTCCTTTTCCAGAGACGTCCGCTATTACGACGGCCAAGTGGTCCGAATCCACCAAAAAGAAGTCGTAGAAGTCACCGCCCACTTCTTTAGCCGTATACATCTGCGCATAGATATCGAAGTCTTTGCGATCCGGGAAAGCGGGAAATGTCGAAGGGAGGGCGGAATGCTGGATCGCTTTGGCGAAGGCGAGCTCCGTATCGATTCGAGAAGACGCCTCGTTGATCGCATCTTTGAGCGCATTCACCGTGGTGTTAATCCCGTTTGACAAAGAAGCGAACTCCTTGTTGGTGCGCACGGAGACGACCTCGTTCAGGTTCCCGCGCGTGATCTTCTCCAGAGAATTGTTCACACGGTAAATGCCGTTGATGACGATAGACTGCACCAACCTCGCGATGACGAAGAAGATGACTCCAAACAAAAGGATGTTGAAGATGACCAAAAGGGCCGTGCCGCTATCGCGCGACAGATACATCTCTTGGGTCGGCAACTGTCCGACGATATAGTAAGCCCCGCTCTTTTTGTATCCGAACAAGCGTTTCTCTCCGTTGGCCGCCGCGGTGAAATAGCCTTCTGGCTCTTTTTCCATCTGCTCTTTCACCGCTTGCGCCGTCGCCTCGTCGAGCAGCGTTGTCGAAGGGAGACCCAACAACCGGTCATCGGCCGAACTCACGATGACTACATTTTGATCGAGGATGAGGATGTTCCCAGAGCTCCCAATTCGAAACCCCGGAGCCAAATTCCTGATGTCGGCGATCTCGAGGGCTCGGGCCAGTTTCTCTGGCCGGTAGCCGATCTGCACGATCCCGGGCTCATCCAGCCTCGCGACACCGACGTACTGGAAGATCTCTTTGTTGATCCCTTTCGGTAAGGGGTCTTGGGCCAGAGCGAAGTCGGGGTCCCGTATTGCAGCCAAAAAGGCTGCCGATTGCGGATCGGAGGCCATATCGTAGTTGAAATACTCCGGGACGCTTCCAAAGATGAGGATGCCCCGCCGATCCACGATGTGTATTTCGTCAACAAGCAGCAGATCTCTGATTTTCTGTATTTCCTCGAGATTTCCGATGAGGGCGGGATTCAGCTGGATCATCTTCGCCACGGCCTTTGCCTTCGCGATTCCGCTCTCATCCATTTCTTTTCGTATCTCGTAGAGGTTTTCTTGGTTTTTTCGCAGCTGTTTTTCGACATCGGCGATCTTTAGTCGAATCAGCGTTCTGGCGTTTTGAGAGGCTTGAGCCGTCAGCGCCCAAAAAGAAACCACTAGGGCGCAGATGAAGGCGATGATCAAAAACGTGAACAGCCAAACCAAAAAGGTCTTTCGCATAGCGAATCCCTATCTTCCTTTCCCCCGGATAGGAAAGAGTTCCTAACATCCGCAGATTATATCACAGTCTTCCAGCGTGTGGGTCAAGCTATGGGGTGACAAGACTAAGAGGTTCATCGCGGGGTAACCAGCGGGCTGACTTCGGAAGCCCACGAAGTCTCGCGATACGCTTAGTGTGGCATGGGTTCATTGTTCTCTCCGTGCCCTCTGTGCCCTCCGTGCGAACCCTGTTTTTCCAGACATATACAAAAGCGTATCGCGTCGTCGCAAAAAGAAGAAGCGCTTACGCCCCGATGCTCTCGTGTGTTATCGCGAAGTAACCCGCGGGCTGACTTCGGAAGCCCACGAAGTCTCGCGATACGCCCTGGGAACGCCTGGGAACGCCTGGGAACGCCACACTTTAGTGTGGCATAGGTTCACTGTTCTCTCCGTGCCCTCCGTGCGAACCCTGTTTTATTTTCAAGACTTGCCGACTGGAAGTCGGCGCCCACGAATTTTCTTCAATCTTTTCTCTGTGCCCTCCGTGTGAACCCTGTTTTATTTTCAAGACATGCCAACTTAAAAGTTAGCGTTCTCATTTTCCTACGCTGCGTTATGATGCTCATTCCAATAACCGCGAACGCGCCGAGGTTGTGATACAATAGAATTCAGGAGTCCGAAAGGGCTAGGCAACCCCCGGCCGGTTCGTTAAATGACCCTTTCAACTCTGCGTGGCGTCATAAGCTCACAGGGTCGGAAGTTCAAAAACCGAAGCGGCGGTCGCCCTTCGGAAATCCCAAAATATAACGACTAAGCGAGGACAACCGTTAACCATAGCGCCTGAAGAGAGGATTCATATGGAAGATAACTCCTTTTGCCTACTGGTAACCGATTTGAATGGCCGTGTGAAATATGCAAATTCCAAGGCCTGTCAGCGTATGGGCTTCTTTGAAGGCGCAAACGAGTCGTTACTTCAAGAACGACTTATTTCGACTCTACTCCCTGACGATTATTTTTTCGGCTCTTTGGAAGAGTTCGCTCGAACCAAAGGATGGGAGCGAAAGATCAGAAAGGTTCATCGGGATGGAACGATTCGATGGGAGTCGATAACAGTGGTCCCGGTCTTCGACGCGCAAGATGAGTTCGCGTACGCGGTTGTCCTGATAGAGGATATTTCCGATCAGAAAGGGATGGCGGATGCCCTCGCCGTCAGCGAGAAACGGTTTCGTGAAGTGGCCGAGCACAGCCACACCGTGGTGTGGGAAACGGACACCGAAGGACTTTTTACCTACGTGAGTCCGGTTTGCGAAAGGGTTTGGGGCTATCGACCCGAAGAGATGGTTCACAAGATGCATTTTTACGACCTTTTCCCACCAGACGAACGAGAAGAGGCGAAAAACGAGGGCCTGTCCCTTATGAGAGAAGAGAAAGCGCTCACGAATTTCGAAAACCGCTCGATGCATAAAGACGGACGGCTCATTTGGCTTTCCAGCAACGCCGTCCCGGTGTATGACTCCGAGGGGCTCTACATCGGCTATCGGGGAACAGAAAACGAAATCACGGAGAGGAAGACTCTCGAGGAAGAGACACACCGGTTTAGGGCGACTACGGACCAGGCGAACTACGGCACCGCCATCGCTCAGATGGACGGAACCCTGAATTACGTGAACCACGCGCTCGTGAAGATGTTAGGAACCGATGAACACGCCCTTTTGGGTAAAAATCTCTTTGCCTCGCATATCAAGGAACGCTCGGAAAGAATCGCCGCTTTGGAAGAAAAGATCCGTATTCAGGGCGGATTCTCCTCCGAAGAGGTGCAGTTCGTCCGAACGGATGGCACCTCCTTTCCTGCCTTGATGAGTGTGAAGGTCGTTGTCGACGCGCGCAGAAGACCTCTGTTTCAGTCTCTGACGTTGATGGATATTTCGAAGCTCAAAGAATACGAAAAACTTCTGACGCTGCTGAGCCACGCCGTCGAGCAAAACCCCGCTTACGTTATCATCACGGATACGAGCGGGCATATCGAATACGTGAACCCAGCCTTCACCGAAAAGATCGGGTACGCACTCGAGGACGTCAAGGGCAGTCGCGCCTACATCTTGAGACCGGAACACCACTCCCCAACGCAATATAGAGAGCTGTGGGAGACCCTGGAAAGCGGAGGTACCTGGCGTGGCGAGTTTCGGAATAAACGAAAGAACGGAGAGGTCTTTTGGGAATACTCGACGATCTCTCCCGTCGTAGACCAAAAGGGGGAAGCAACGCATTACGTCGTTGTGAATACGGACATCACAGAACAAAAAGTCGCGCTCAACGCCTATAAAGAAAGCGAGACCATCCTGCAAGCCTTCACTCGAACCTCACGGGAAGCGATTTTTATGATCGATTCCGAAGACACGGTGTGCTTCTGGAATCCCTCGGCCTATGAAATCTTCGGTTATCGAGAAGAAGAGGTTCTGGGAGAAAAACTCGATTCGTTCATTCGCCCGTATGTTTCATCCGTTTCGGAAACGCCCTCTTTCCTCGCTCTACTCAAGGACAATCAAAAAGCGCCCGGCGCTGCCCTCCTCGATTTGGAGGTTTACACGAAAAGCGGCGCGCTCGTTTCCGTTGAGTTTTCTCAATCCATAACTTTTCTGGGAGAAAACCGCTATCGCGTGGTGGTCGGCCGAGACGTTCGGGAACGGAAACAAGCGGAAGCCGACCGTATCGCCAGAGAGGCCGCGGAGGCTTCCAATCGGGCAAAGAGCGCCTTTCTCTCGAATATGAGTCACGAAATCAGAACCCCTCTGAACGCCATCCTCGGGTTCGCGCAAATTCTTAACCGAGACGCCTCTTTGTCGTCGAAACAGATCGACCACGTTCAAACGATTCTCCGTAGTGGAGAACATCTTCTGAAATTGATCAACAACGTTCTGGAACTCTCAAAGATCGAGGCAGGTAAACTCACGCTCTCCGCCGCCCCCTTCGATCTCCACAACTGTATTTTGGATTTGGAGCGTGTCTTTCGATTCAAAGCCGAAGAAAAAGGATTACAACTGCTGGTGGAACGCGCTCCGGACCTTCCTCATTACATCCTCTCCGATGAGGGAAAGTTCCGCCAGATTTTGATCAACCTGCTCGGAAACGCAGTCAAGTTCACACAAACGGGAGGAATCGCCTTAAGGGCTCGCACGGTCCCGGACCCGACCCGCACCGTCGCCAAACCGGAGAGCCTTTTGCTGCAGGTGGAGGTGGAGGACTCTGGAATCGGCATTTCCGAAAAAGCCCTATCGCGCATCTTTGAAGCCTTCAATACCTCAGTCGAGAACTCGTCGGCCAGTGGAACCGGCTTGGGTTTGGCGATCAGTAAGCGGTTGATCGAATTGATGGGAGGAACGCTTTCCGTGAAGAGTAAAGTCGGAACGGGTTCGCAGTTTCGATTTGAAATTCCGATTACGCCAGCAGAAGGAAGTTTTTATAAAAGCGCGACGCCCACCGCAGAGATTAAGGCGCTTCATCCAAGTTCCAAACCCGTTCGTGTCTTGATCGTCGACGATCTGACGGATAACCGGACACTGTTACGGGCTCTGTTGGAACCCATCGGCTTCGAAACCGAGGATGCGGTCGACGGAAAGGAAGCGATCGAACTCTTCGAGCGATGGTCTCCGCACGCCATTTTGATGGACATGCGTATGCCCGTTATGGACGGTTATGAGGCAACCCGGCTGATTAAGGGAACGGAAAAAGGCTCAAAAACGGCTGTTATCGCAGTGACGGCCAGCGCGTTCGACGAAGATGAGAAGGCCGTGCTCGCGACCGGCGCGGACGGATATATACGAAAACCCTTTCGACCGGACGAGCTGCTTTCAGAACTCGGCAGATTGCTGCCAATCGTCTATCTTTACGAAAGCCCGGAAGAGGAAACTCCCAAAAAAACCGCTGGCGTCGCAAGGCTGACGAAAGAAGACCTCGCCATCCTACCCGAACCCTTGAGGCAACGGCTCTTCCGCTATGTGGAAGAAGGGGAGATGACGGAATTGAAAAACACCCTCGCCAAAGTGGAGGCTCTAAACCCCGAGGTCTCCCAAGCCCTGTTGGCGTTGGCAAAGCAATACGATTACGAGAGGTTGACCGACCTTCTCAAGGACACTTAGATACCGCGCCGTTTATTAGGGTTTTCACCTCCGAACACCCTGAATTTTTTCTAAAGACCTTCTTTTTTTGTCCAGATAATCATCGCAGCGTAAGCGCTAAGCGCGAAGATGTATCGCGAGACTTCGTGGGCTGGGAACGTCTGGGAACGCCAACTTTTAAGTTGGCAGACCTTAAAAATAAAACAGGGTTCGCACGGAGGGCACGGAGAACACAGAGAAAAGACTGAAGAAAACTCGCGGGGCCGACTTTCAGTCGGCCTATCTCTCTGGGAAGGCCCTCGGAACGCCTGGGAACGCCAACTTTTAAGTTGGCAGACCTTAAAAATAAAACAGGGTTCGCACGGAGGGCACGGAGAACACAGAGAAAAGACTGAAGAAAACTCGTGGGACCGACTTCAAGTCGACCTGTCTCTCTGGGAAGGCCCTCGGAACGCCTGGGAACGCCTGGGAACGCCAACTTTTAAGTTGGCATGTTCCAAAGAAAGCTCACACGGAGACCACGAAGGTCACAAAGAAGAGAGGTATTTAGGAGAGTTAACACCAGGTTTATGTTTCCTCTGTGCTCTCTGCGTACTCTGTGCGAAACACCTTTGTTTTTTTGAAAAAACATGCCGAACTAAAGTTCGGCGTTCCCAACCAGCTCTCCCACAGAACCTTCTATCATGCTATAATAACCACATATTTCTCCGAAGTTTTCTTAACTGAGCCATCGGACTTTTGGCCTTACGAGGATGCAGATTCATTACCAGCTCCAGATCGAGTTACAATCGAAGGAATTGTTCAATGAGCGGATTTTTTTCTGCTTTACTTGAGAAACAACATCAGCGATTCAGCATCGAAGGAGTGTGGGATATGAAGCGGAAAATTCTGTTACTGACATTAATATGCGCCATCATCGTCTTTTCGATCCTTTTTTCTGTCCTCGGTTGTACGACACAACCCGGCCCCGGCGGTTCTTTCTCCGTAATGGTTTTTAACGAGCACGACAGTCATACCTTAGCGATAAGAATAAACGGTGAACATTCGGGCGAGTCGAAAAAAGGGCAACCTTATTCCCAGGGTGGTTTCTCCGCCGCCGACCGCGTGACGATTTTCAACACCCGTACCGGTGTTTATCTCAAAGATGAACTCACGGGGCAAAACAGCTGGACGATACACGGTAATCTTTTTTTCACGTACTGGTATGGCCCGTACATCGATTTTGTTTATACTATAGACGAACATTAGAACTGCCTTTGATTCGCAAACCCCGTCTTTGAAGGCAGCTCTCCATGCGCGACAAGTTATGCAGTGCAATCAAGAAACAAGGCCAGAATCGATGGCGCGATGCGCTTGGGAACGCCAACTTTTAAGTTGGCAGACCTTAAAAATAAAACAGGGTTCGCACGGAGGGCACAGAGGGCACGAAGAGCTCAAAAGAAAAACTGGCAAGGGACAGCGTTCTCTCGGGAGAAGAAAAGACATGCCACACTAAAGTGTGGCGTTCCCAGGCTTTCCTAGGGTGGAGCGCGAGACTTCGTGATCTTCCGAAGTCAGCCCGCTGGTTGCCTTACACTAACCTATTGTTCTCTGTGCGAAACACCTTTATTTTTTTTAAAAATCTGCCGAACTAAAGTTCGGCGTTCCCGACCAGCTCTCCCGCAGAACTGTCTATTATGCTATAATAACCACATATCTCTCAGGAGTTTTTCAAATCCAGCTTTCGGATCTTTAGCCTTACGAGGTTGCAGATTCATTACCAGCTCCAGATCGAGTTACAATCGAAGGAATTGTTCAACGAGCGGATTTTTTTCTGCTCTGCTTGAGAAACAACATCAGCGATTCAGCATCGAAGGAGTGTGGGATATGAAGCGGAAAATTCTGTTACTGACGTTATTATGCGCCATCATCGTCTTTTCGATCCTTTCTTCGGCTCTCAGTTGTACGATACAACCCGGCCCTGGCGGTTTTTCCGTCACGGTTCGTAACCAGCACACCTGGCAAACTCTATGGTTTTACAGGAACGGTACAAGGATTGCCATTATCAATCCTATGACAAACTATGTACGAAACGATTTCATAGCCTCCGACATTGTACGAATTTGGAACGCCGATGCCAGTGTTTTCCTCCATGATATCGACTTAAATGACAGCTGGTTGGTAAACGGTCATCTTACCTTCACGTACACGAACACGAGCGGCGGGGTAATCCATGTTACTGCTGTCTTGGACGACGAACGTTAGAACTATTTTAATTCGTGAACCCCGCCTTTGAAGGCTTTTTGATTCGATCGATCTATGGTATAATCCTCTCAATATAGCAAACAGGGAACCCAAAAGGACGGATTCATGGGCAAAAGAATCTTGCTGGGCTGTGCGGTTGTATACATTTCCATTTGTTACCCACAGATAGCATTCTGTGCGAGTTACAGTGAGCACTATATCTGACTGAGCACAACCCTCAAAAAATCCGATGCCTTGGGTTTGTTTCAAGGAGAATCTCTGTTGCAGGGCTTGTCGTTGGACTTTGAGGCGACGTATGGACCGCCGTTTATGAAACCGTTTCGATTTCGCGCCGGAGTGGGTTTTTATGAGCTCACCAAGATCTGCCTGCTCGCTGGTATGGAAATCCCGATATTCGAGCGAATGAACGATTTTCGTGCGAAACTTTGGGGGGTCTACCTGATCCCCGAAGTCGCTCTCGGCTTTTCGCGTTGGGATGCGAGCTTACGGTGCGAAGTTTTGATACCGGTGAACGTATTGGGAGGGATACAGATCGGTCTGGGAGTCAACAAAGACCTCAAATTGCTGGTTTCTCTGTCCTACTCCACGGGGTTGTACCCGTTGGTCAAGTGATCGATCCAAAATACCATAAGGGGGTAAAAACATGAAAAAGCTGGTTCTATTGTTGTCGTTAGTCGTGGTTGCGCTGCTTATGAGCAGCTGTACCTATTTTTTCTATTCTCAGGACGGCCATTTGGGGTACTATCCTGGGGCAGTGGGGGTTCCCGTGGGTTCCTTTTCCGCTTCGAGGGAACAATGGTACTTACTATCGCCGCTTTGGTTCCCGTTCTCGGAGCCGAACAAGCATCTGGACGAGATGATCATCCCCGAAGTCGTCAAATACAACGGCTCTTTCGCCAAAGACCTCAAGATCGGTTACGGCTTCACCTTCATCGACTATCTGATCACCTACTTCACCGGCGGTGTGCTTGGAAGGAACACCATCACCGTCGACGGACAGGTCTTCCGGAATTTTTAGAAACATCGGAATCGGTGCGTGAGGGCAGAACGGAGCGGCCCTCGGACGGTATCGTCACCTCGGCGTTGCACAAATCGTAAGTTTTTGGTATATAATCTTCACGTATAAGTCTCTTTTCCGCCTACCTTTGCTATTACTCTTTGGAGGAGGTCATTATGAAAAGGGTCGTTATAGGGGCTGTGTTGGTTTTGTGTGTGACCATCGCGTTCTCTCAGTTTTCTCTCGGCGTGATGGTCGGCCAACCCTCTGGGCTTTCGGCACGCTGGCAACTTTCTGAGAATCTGTCTTTGGATTTTGGAGCAGCTTATTCTTTTCTTTGGACAACCGGAATACATATTCATGTCGATGCGGTTTTTTTCGAACGCACCCTTCTCCGTATTTCAGACAATGTAATTCCAGTTTATTTCGGGGCGGGAGCGCGATATTTGGGCGCTTATTGGGGTCCCATCGGCATCACTACCCTAAGCGCCCGAGTGCCGATTGGCGTGCTCTACCCCTTTCACGTGAGCGGCAACGTCAACCTCGAGGTCTTTGCCGAAGTCGTGCCAACTGTCATGGTGATACCCGCCTTCGCTTTCGACGTATCTTTCGCGTTGGGTGCCCGGTATCGCTTTTAGCGCCGCTGTTCTATAACAGAGGCGCGATGAGACCTGTGAAGGAGTGATACCATAAAACGTTTGCCGATTGCATGGGTTTTAGCGCAAGTATCGATTATGTTCTTCGGATTCGCAACTGTCGTTCCATCCATATTTGGTGAGACCGGAGGTGCGACCATCCACACCTATACTTTGAATAACGCGAACGGGATATCCGTTCGGGTATTGGATTTTGGAGCCACCATCCTGTCGATCTCGGTCCCGGACAGAAACGGCCAAGTAGTGGATATCCTCCTTGGATATTCCACCATAGAAGAGTATGTTCTTGACAAGAGTTACTTCGGATCGACCGTTGGACGTTATTCCGGCAGAATCGCCAACGGTCAGTTCGCGCTCGACGGAATGGTCTACACCCTTCCAAAAAACGACGGGCAAAACACGCTCCACGGAGGCCTTAAGGGCTTCAATAAAAGACTCTGGAAGGCAGAGGTAGAAGCGGAAGGACCCTTTCCAGCCGTCCGGATGACCTACATCAGCCCGAACGGCGAAGAAGGGTTTCCCGGAAGGTTGACAGTATCCGTGCGCTTCACGTTGACCGACGATAACGAGTTGATCCTGGACTACGAAGCGACGACCGATCGGCCTACGGTAGTGAACCTGACGAACCACGCCTACTTTAACCTCCGCGGGGAAGGAAACGGCGATATCTTGTCACATTCGCTTCAAATCTTTTCCGATTATTTTGCGGAGATGGACGAAACGCTCATACCGACAGGCGCGTTCCACCCGGTCGACGGAACCGCCCTGGACTTTCGAGCCCCGTTTCTCGTAGGCGCGCGGTTGGATCCCTGCGATCAATGGCTCTCCTCTGCGAAAGGATACGATCACAGTTTTTTGCTTAGAGAGGAGAACGCCGGAGCCTGCGTCAGAGCCGCGCGATTGTATGAACCGGAGAGCGGTCGTGCGCTCGAAGTGTGGACGACCGAACCCACAATTCATCTGTACACGGGTAACGTACTCCAAGCAGTTTCGGGAAAAGCGGGAACCACTTACGGTCCCTACTCAGGTCTCTGTTTAGAAACGCAGCATTTCTCGGATTCTCCGAACCGACCGGAGTTTCCACTCACTCGGCTCGACTCTGGAGACCGTTTCCTATCTCGAACGATCTACCGGTTCAGCATCGATCCTTAAGTCGGCCCGCAACGGCAGAAAGCGTGCCGGCAGTTAGACAAGCGCTATTGAGGAGGAAGTTCGTGCAGCATTTAGCTATTTCGAAAATGGCCGAAGATATCTATCTCGCGCTCTCAAAGGGCGAGGTCATTCTCTCGACCCGCGATTCATCGGGTAGACCTACCGGAATGACCGTGGCCTGGGGATTCTTCGGATGTTTGTGGAACGAACCATACTTTTTGGCCGCCGCGCGCCCTTATCGCTATACGTGGCAGGGAATCCGAGACAGCAGGCGCTTCACGGTCAACGTGTTGTCCGATGCCTACGCCGAAGGGCTACGGTACTTCGGCACCGTGTCGGGGAGATCGGAAGACAAGTTCGCAAAAGGCTATTTTCATATTAACGAAGCCTTACACGACTACTGTGCGCCGATTGAAGAGGCGCGCCTGCTCCTGGATTGCACCGTCGTGACCGCCAATCAATTGCAGCCGTTTTTTATCCCGGAAGAGGCTATCCAGCGGTTTTACCGAGAGGACAATGGGTATCACACGATCTTCTACGGCCATATCGATCGATGGCATCGTTCCGAGGCGACGGGTGAGAACTGATGTCGTACTCCTTTGAAACGCTGTTGGTAGAAGACTGTCATTTTGACGAAAACATCTTTCCGGATCTCCCAATGATTATCCTGACCAGTATGGAAAACTACACGACCTCTATCAAAGCGATCCGGCACGGTGTCCTGATCAAAAACGTATCGCGCCGTCGCAAAAAGAAGAAGCGCTTACGCCACGATGACTACGTGTGTTATCGCGGGGTAAGTGGGTTTTACGACCCCGCGATCCACACGGTGTCCCGCTCAGACGCGCATCGCGCCGTCGCCAAAAGACGAAGCGCTTACGCCGCGATGACTACGTGTGTTATCGCGGGGTAAGTGGGTTTTACGACCCCGCGATCCACACGGTGTCCCGCTCAGACGCGCATCGCGCATTGATCCTGATCTTATTTCTTGATGGCGCCTCATAACTTGACACACACCAACAAATCACCTTTTAAAAAGGAGGAGTTGTATGAAGAAATTTGTGTTTGTAGTTTGTTTACTCGTCGCGCTCGTAGCCTTTGCCACAGATTTTAAGGTCGTAGACCCGATGTTTACACCCGAACCAAAACCTAACAAAGGAGGAACCTTGACGCTTCGTCTGTCGGGGTCCCCGCAGTCTTGGCTGTTCTATGGCTCTCTCGACAACAACGCCTACACTGTTTGTTACAACCTTTTTGACCCTCTGATAGAGGCCAATCCTGTCACCAACGAACTGGGACCCGGTCTCGCGAAATCTTGGGAAGTCTCCGAAGACGGCTTGGAAGTCACCTTCCATCTCAGAGACGTCAATTGGACCGATGGGGTCCCGTTTACCGCCGACGACGTCATCTTCACCTTTGAAAACTTCGTGATGAACAAGTACGCTCGTGGAAACAGCATCGATCGTTTCACCCTTCAAGGCAAAACGATCGAATGGGTGAAGGTGAATGACAAGACGTTGGTCGCCAAACTGCCCTATCCGTACGGCGCGTTCTTCTTCGTCACCTCTCACGTTCTCATCTATCCGAAACACGTGGTAGCGCCTTTGATCGATCTTTCCGATCCGGATTCCGTGAACAAAGCCTTAACAACGGACACGCCCGTCAACAAGATCGTCGGAACCGGCTCTTTCATCCTCAGCCAATATGTGGTGGATCAAAAAGTCGTGTTGAAAAAGAACCCCAACGGTTGGAAAAAAGACCAATACGGCAATCAGCTGCCCTACGTGGACGAACTGGTCTACCTCATCGTTAAGGACGCGGAGGTCAACGTCGCGAAGTTCCTCGCCGGAGAGATCGACTATATGTCTCTCAACGCCAGGGACTATTCTAACTTCAAAATCAAAGAACGCGAGGGTGCGCCGATCAAGGTGTTCAAAGCGCTCCCGACGGGAAACACGCCCAGCCCGGTACACATCGCCATCAACTTCGACAACAAAGATCCGGAATTGAAAGCCTTGTTCAGAACTGACGCTTTCCGATTCGCATTGGAATACGCGCTCGACAGAGACCGCATCATCGATCAGGTGTTCAACACTCTCGCCACCTACGGCGACTCCGTCTATCCGACGAATGCGATGTGGTACTCCAAGTACGTGGACAAACTCCGCAGACCGTATGACCTGAAAAAAGCGGCCGCGATCCTGGATGAACTGGGTTTGACGGATAAGAACAAAGATGGCTGGAGAGAGCTTCCGAGCGGGAAGATTCTGGAATTCACCATCATTATGAACAACGCTTCCAAGAGCGAACAGGATATCGCGCTCATCTACCAGGAAGACCTCAAGAGCATCGGCGTCAAACTCAACACCCAGCCGTTGGATTCTTCCATCCGCAGTCAAAAAGCGACCGGCGGGGACTTTGACCTTTGTATCTGGGCCTTCGGCACCCAGCCGGACCCGCAGCTCAGAAAGGCGATCTGGCAGCCCGGCGGCTCTTTGTACTATTGGCATCTCTCTTTGTTCAACAAAGACAATCCGGACGCTCCCTTTATGGACGATATGACCTCTTGGGAAACCGTTCTGTGGTACGTCTGGGAAAAAGCCGCCCTGGAGATGGACCTCGCGAGACGGCAACATCTCTACTACATCTACCAGGATATCTACGCAGAAATGCTGCCCGTTATCTTTGTCGTTCGAGAGATGGACGTCCGCGCAGGAAACAACAAGCTCGGCAATATGTATCAAACCGAATCGGGCGCCTTCGTATTCACGAACTATACGGTCTTTAAGAAATAGGCGAGCACGTCTGATAGGTTAAGAAGGGGGTGTCTCACACCCCCTTTTTATAAACGGGAGGTATGAATGATCAGTTTCATCATTCGACGGTTTTTGATCATGATTCCGATGATGATCCTCATTTCCATGATCTGTTTCTTTATCATCGAGCTCCAACCCGGAGACTACGTCAGCACGCTCCTAGAAAACCCTCGTATCTCGGGCAATATGATCAACGAATTACGGGCCCAGCTGGGCTTGGATAAACCCGGTGTCGTCCGCTACTGGCTTTGGATCAAAGGGATTGTCACGAAGGGGGACTTCGGTTATTCCTTCGCGCACAACCGTCCTGTCGGCGATTTAATTTGGGAGCGGATGGGGTGGACCGTAGTGTTGGCTCTGACGACTATCGTCTTCCAGTGGGCGATCGGCATCCCGCTCGGTATCTTTTCCGCCAGACACCCCTATTCCTTTATGGACTACCTACTGACCTTTTTGGCCTTTCTCGGCCTTTCGATACCAGAATTCTTCCTCGCTTTGATCCTCATCTATTGGATGCTCTCGATGGGGGCTTCTTCAATCGGCGGCCTTTTCTCCGCGCAGTACGTAGGTGCTCCCTGGTCTTTTGCGAAAATAATCGATCTCTTTCAACATATCTGGCTTCCGATCGTTGTGGTGGGTATCGGCGGCTTCGGCGGCTTGATGCGCGTTATGCGCGGGAACACCTTGGATACGCTCGGATCCCCTTTCGTTTCGGCCTTGCGCGCCAGGGGACTATCCGAAAAAACCGTCCGGAAGCACGCCATCAAGAACGCGCTGAACCCGATGGTGAGCATCGCCGGAATGGAGCTGCCAAACGTCTTCAGCGGCACCATCATCGTGGCGATCGTGTTGGGGGTGCCGACGATGGGTCCCTTCTTCTATGATGCGCTGCTGAGCCACGACGACTATCTGATCATGGCGTTCTTGATGTTCATCGCCTTCATTACCCAGATTGGAAACCTGTTAGCCGACTTCGTCTTAGCCTTCATCGATCCTCGGATACGGATGAGTTAGGGGGCGGATGTATGAGAGACTCTCAAACCAGCGCGCGAGTGCGTCGGGCCTTCTTTAAACATAAGCTCGGGATGGTCGGGCTCATCATCCTCGCGATTCTGTACCTTTCAATTCTTTTCGCCGACACCATATCGCCCTACAATTACTTGGAAACCCATCGCAATTTCGAGCACGTCCCTCCCTCCCGCATCTACTGGAAACACGAGGGGGAGTGGAAAGGGCCGTTCGTGTACGGCGTCAAGAAAGTGCGGGACCCGGAGACTTTGGCCGTCTCCTATCAAGAGGATCGGACGAAAATCTATCCGATCTACTGGTTCACTCGGGGAGAGGCCTATCGGTTCTTGGGGTTATGGGAAACGGATTTCCACCTTTTCGGACTCGGAAAGGAAGCCAAAGGGTTCTTGTTCTTGTTCGGCGCCGACCGCTTTGGAAGAGACGTCTTTTCCCGAATCCTGCAAGGGGGCCGCGTCTCGTTAACCGCCGGGGTGATCGGGACCCTGATCAGCGTGGTGATCGGGGCAATAGTCGGGGCGATTTCCGGGTATTTCGGGGGTTGGATCGATACCTTGATCCAACGGTTTATCGAAGTCTTGCGCTCCTTCCCGCGCATTCCATTGTGGTTAACCCTGGCGCTGATCCTCCCCCCCGGTTGGCCCAGTACCTGGGTTTACCTCGGTATCGTCGTCGTGCTAGCCTTCATCGGATGGATGGGAGTGGCGCGCGTCGTGCGCGGGATGACCTTAAGCTTACGGGAAAAGGAATTCGTCATCGCCTCTCGCATCGTCGGGCAGTCGAACTTTAAAATCGTCACAAAGCATCTCCTGCCGAATATGATGACCTACCTCGTCGTCGTCGCGACGCTCTCGATCCCTGGGATGATCCTCGGAGAAAGCGCCATCAGCTTTTTGGGCTTAGGCATCAAGGAACCGATGACCAGTTGGGGGCTTCTCCTGAAACAAGCCCAATCGCTCAGCGAGATCGGAGCGCATCCGTGGTTGATGCTCCCCGGAATCTTCATCATGATCTCTGTGCTGTCTTTTAACTTCGTCGGGGACGCGCTGCGCGACGCGCTCGATCCCTACCGGACGGTGGAAAAGGTATGATCGTGGTCAAAGGCCTCCATTCCTATTTCAAAACCGAAGACGGCCTGGTGAAGGCGGTGGACGATATCACTTTCGAACTCCGGCCCAACGAGGTTCTGGCGCTCGTGGGCGAATCCGGCTGTGGAAAGAGCGTAACGGCGCTCACCGTGATGGGACTGTTGAATCGGAAAAAAACTGTCTTGAAAGGAGAAATCCTCTTCAGAGAAAAGCGCCTTCTGGAGCTATCTCCGGAAGCCTATCGCCAGATACGGGGCGACAAGATCGGTATGATCTTTCAGGAGCCGATGTCCGCCTTCGATCCGCTCTATACCATCGGTTATCAAATGCAAGAAGTTTTGAAAGCCCATACGAACCTTTCCGTCGAAGATCAAAAACAACGCGCGGTCCACTGGCTGAAAAACATCGGTATCCCTGAAGCAGAGAAACGTTTCGGACAGTACCCTCATGAAATGAGCGGCGGTATGCTCCAGCGTGTGATGATCGCGATGGCGTTGATGCTCCAACCGGAGGTTTTGATCGCGGACGAGCCCACGACGGCTTTGGACGTGACGATCCAAGCGCAGGTGCTGGGGTTGATCCGTAACTTACAGAAAAACGAGGGCACTTCCGTTCTTTTCATCACCCACGATTTGGGAGTCGTTGCGGAGATCGCCGACCGCGTGCACGTGATGTACGCGGGCAAGATCGTCGAAAAAGGTACGGTAACCCGGCTGTTCCATCGCCCGTTACACCCTTATACGATCGGACTACTCACCTCCCGCGTAGTGAAGGGCAAGAAAGGAAAGGAGCTCCCTTTCATCCCCGGCTACGTTCCTCGCGCCTTCGAGCTACCGGAAGGCTGCCGCTTCCATCCGCGTTGCGCGCAAAAACTCCCCCGTTGCGAGCGCGAAAGCCCGCCGGAATTCCTTATCGACCACGAGAACCGCGTCGCTTGCTGGCTTTTTGAGAGGGGGGAATCGGCATGATTCTCAAAGTTGACAAGATAAAGAAATACTTTCCTATCAAAAAAGGGATATTCCTCCTGACCGCCGGACACGTCCGCGCGCTTGAGGAGGTGTCTTTCGAAATCAACGAGGGGCAGACCATCGGAGTCGTCGGAGAGTCCGGGTGCGGGAAGACTACACTCGGGCGGGTGATCGCAAAAGTGTACGACGCAACTTCGGGAAAGCTCTTTTATAACCCTCCCAAAGAAGAGAGTGTCGAAATACGATGGAATACAGACAAACGCATTCTCAAAAACTATCGAAAAGACGTTCAGATGATCTTCCAGGATCCCTACAACTCTTTAGATCCGCGGATGACCATCGGAGACACCTTGGCCGAACCGCTCCAAGTCCACCGGGTTTGCTCGTCGAAAAAAGAACTGAACGAAATGGTCAGTCGGCTCCTCTTAAAGGTGGGCCTTTATCCCGAGTACGCTTCCCGCTACCCGCATGAGTTCAGCGGCGGCCAACGTCAGCGTATTTCCATCGCCCGGGCGATTGCGCTACATCCGCGGATGATCATATGCGACGAGCCCACTTCCGCGTTGGACGTCTCGGTGCAAAGCCAAATCATCAATTTGCTTAAAGACTTGCAGAAAGAATTTCAGATGGCCTATCTCTTCATCTCACACAATTTGGACGTCGTCTATCATGTCAGCGATTGGATCATGGTGATGTATCTAGGGAATGTGGTCGAAATCGCAACGCCGGAGGAGTTGTTTGAAAACCCGCTTCACCCTTACACCTCCGCGTTGATGAAAGCAATTCCGAACTGGAACCCGGAAGAGCGAAGACTTGGCGAAACGACCCTCCAAGGCGAGCCGCCGAGTCCGATAGCCCCGCCTCCCGGTTGTCCGTTTCACACCCGTTGCGAGTTCGTTATGGAACGGTGCAAAGTAGAAAAGCCTCTTTTAACGAACATAAGCGAAAATCGAAAGGTAGCGTGCCATTTGCGCGTGCCATAAGGTATAATAACTTCATCGATATCTCGGCACACGAGGTGTTTTTCCTCAAAACCTAGGAGAGGGGTGCTTCCCGATGGAAGTGTTTTTTGTAGGTCTAAGCGCGATCACTTTTAAGCAAATTATCATGATCATTGTCGGAGGTGTGTTGATCTACCTCGCGATAAAAAAAGACTACGAACCTGCCCTTCTGTTACCGATTGGATTTGGTGCCATCCTCGTCAACATTCCATTCACTTCCGTTTTAACCCAAGTGACCGATGGTGTCACCCAACACGGGGCGCTTTCTATTTTGTACGAGGCGGGGATTTTGACCGAACTCTTCCCGCTCCTCATCTTCATCGCGATCGGCGCGATGATCGATTTTACGCCTTTGTTGCAAAACCCGCGACTTCTGCTTTTCGGCGCCGCGGCGCAATTCGGCATCTTTTTTACGATGACGGTCGCTTCGCTTTTCGGCTTCAGCTTGAAGGAAGCGGCTTCGATCGGCGTTATCGGCACGGCTGATGGCCCGACCTCGATCTACGTGGCCTCCCGTTTCGCGAAAAACCTATTGGGTCCTATATCCGTAGCCGCCTACTCCTATATGTCCTTAGTCCCGATCATACAACCGCCTGTGATCAGACTCTTGACGACAAAAAAGGAGCGGAGAATCCGGATGGACTATCACGAGAAAAAGATACCGAAGCTGGTGAAAATTCTCTTTCCTATCATCGTCACGCTCATCGCCGGCCTCATCGCGCCGGTGTCCTTGGCGCTCATCGGATTTTTGATGTTTGGCAACCTCATCCGAGAATGCGGCGTTTTGGAGCGGTTGTCGAACGCGGCGCAAAAGGAGTTGGCCAACATCGTGACACTGCTTTTGGGAATAACGATCGGATCGACGATGACGGCGGAAAAATTCTTGCGCGTGGACACGCTTTTGATTCTGGGCATGGGGTTGGTCGCCTTCATCTTTGACACGGCCGGAGGCGTCCTGTTCGCCAAATTCTTGAACCTGTTTTTGAAACATAAAATAAATCCGATGGTCGGCGCGGCGGGGATCTCGGCCTTTCCGATGTCCGCTCGCGTCGTTCAAAAGATGGGGCAGCAGGAAGACCCCTCCAACTTCCTTTTAATGCATGCGGCCAGCGCCAACTTCGCCGGACAGATTGGCAGTGTGATAGCGGGCGGTCTCATCTTGGCCCTTGTCAAGTGAGAGAGGTGTGACTATGGAAGGAATGCGCTCATACGGAATCTTCTCGAAAGAGGCTTTTGAAACGTTTATACAAGCGTTGGACGTGACTTGGAAGGGGATGGCGGGCATTTTCATCGTGATGTCCCTGCTCTTTGTGGCGATCTATCTCTTGGGCAAAATAAAGCATCAAGATCAAGACCCTTCCGCTTGAACTGGTTTCATTGACTCACGATAGATACGACAAATCTATAGAAGGAGGTACTCCTTTTCTTATGCGATATGAAGAAATAGAACCGAGAGCGATATTTCGCAACTTCTACGAGATCAACCAAATACCACGCTGTTCGGGACACGAAAAAGCTGTCAGCGATCACATCAAAAACTGGGCTATCGCCTTAGGGCTATCGGTCAAGCAGGACCACGTCCACAACCTAATCATTCGAAAACCCGGGACCTTGGGATATGAACAGTCTGCTCCTATCATCCTCCAGGGGCACTTGGACATGGTCTGTGATAAAACGCCCGATTCGACCCACTGTTTCGATAAAGACCCGATCTCTCTTATCGTGGAGGGTGATCGAGTCAAAGCGGATCGAACGACCCTGGGAGCCGACAACGGAATCGCCGTAGCGATCGCGATGGCTTTCCTCGAAACGAGAGAAATCCCACATCCTCCTTTAGAAGTGCTCCTGACGACCAACGAAGAGACGGGGATGGATGGCGCGCGGGCTGTTCAAAGAAAAGATTTGACCGGCAACACGCTCATCAACCTCGACGGCGAAAAGGAAGGCGTCTTTTTGGTCGGTTGTTCCGGTGGCGTTCGTGTGGATGTGAGACGCGCGATCACCCGCGAAGAGGCGAGTGGACAGTTCTACAGGCTGTCTGTCGGAGGTTTAAAAGGCGGACACTCCGGCGCCGACATCCACCTCGAACGGGGTAACGCGAATCGGATACTTGCGTCCGCTCTCTGTTCCATCAAAAAATCCGTCGCCTTCAGACTTGTCGACTTCACCGGCGGATCCAAAACCAACGCGATACCGCGAGATGCGAAAGCCTTGATTGTCTTCGACCCTGCGTTGCTCGAGACGGTTCAACGCGTCCTTGACAAATCCTTTAAAGAGATAAAAAACGAATTCCGAACCTCCGATCCGGGCCTATGGGTATCAGGAGAGCCTGTTACTCCCCAACAAACGGCTTGGTCGGTCGAGGAGACAGACGGTTTCTTACGCGTGATGACCGCTTTGCCAAACGGATTGTTGCACCGAAGCGCGGATATCCCCGGATTAACCGAAACCTCCTGCAATCTCGGCGTCGTGTCTACCGAAGAGGCGGCGGTGACCTGTCACGCTTCGGTTCGCAGCTCCGTCACATCACGAAAATCGAAGGTTGTCGATCAATTCCTTGCCATCGGGGCCTTATCCGACTCCCAAATCATCACGCATTCGGACTATCCCCCTTGGGAATATCGCCCCCAATCGCGCATCCGAGATATCTTCGTCGAGAGTTACACCTTCCTTTACGGGAAGGACCCGATCATCACAGCCATACACGCGGGACTAGAAACCGGTTTGTTCACCGAAACCCTCGGCGAGTTGGATATGATCTCTATAGGACCTAACCTTTACAACGCCCACTCTCCGGACGAATCGGTGAGCATCTCCTCCGTCGCCCGCACTTGGGAGTTATTAAAAGAAGTATTGCGCCGATTGAAATAACCTACTCTACGGTAACGGTCTGTGAGCGCCTTGGGAACTCCGAACTTTAAGTTCGGCATGTTTTAAAAGAAGATGAAGACAAGAAAAGCGTAGCGCGAGACTTCGTGGGCTTTCGAAGTCAGTCCGCTTTTTACCACGCGATAATCTACACAGCCATCGCGGCGTAAGCGCCCCTTCTTTTTGCGACGGCGCGATACGTTTTTGTACGTGTCTTGAAAAACAGGGTGCACACGGAGAAAAGGTTCTTGGGAACGCCGCACTAAAGTCCGCGTTCCCAGGTGTTCCCAAGGAGGGCTTCGTTTCGCGTCGCGTGGTATAGCTCCCTAATCTCGTCATCCGAAATTCCTGCTTCTGAGAAGCCATACTCCGTACGGACGAATGCGTCGGTGATCCGTCTGAGGCTCTCTGACCGGTGGAAGGCGAGCAGCTCGTAGGGGGTCAGCATAGCGAAAGCCGGGTAGCGTTTCGCGCGTATCCATCGGTATACGGCCTTGACCAGTTCGCTACCGTCAAGGTTCAGGTCTGGCGCCGCGGTTTCGTCTGTCCAAATATCTGGGATATTCACGACGACTTCCTGCTCTTTTTTGTAAGGCTTTCGACGGATAAATCGTATCAGAAGGAAAGACAGCAACGTCAAGGTGCCAGCGATCGCCAAGATGTTGATCGGGGTCATCGTTACCTCGATGGTGCGGATCAGGGGTGCGATTTTTTCTTCGAGCGTCCCTGAGCCCCTCGAGGGAGCCTGATACCGGCCGATCTGCCCCTGCTCTTCTAAGAAAGCCTGCGCTTCCGCTATCAGCGGTTCACCCGAGGGCGGTATACGCGCGAGCACGTAAGTCAGAAGGAAAAGGCTGCCGAGAACGAGCGTCGCAATGCCGGCTTTTTTCGCCAAAGCCAGTCGTCCCTTTCCGTAGTCTCTGACGAACTTTACCGCCGCGAGGATGAATAGCGCCCCAACGCCGATGAACGCCCATTGAAAGAAGCGGGTCAGCGGAAGAGGCATCGATTGGTCCATCACCCACTCGGTCACGACCTCTTGGCGATTGCCTTTTGCCGTGCCGCCGTATGAATCCTCCGATTCCTGCCCGTACGCGGATACTTCCTCCGTCTGCGCCTGGCTCCGTACCTCATTGACACTCGACCTCGGTATCGTACTTAAGGGCCACAGCGTGGTGGCCGGTACGAACGCGAGGGCGATCAACAAAATAAGCCACGGTTTTTTCAACTTCAATGAAAGCCAAAAGAGAAAGACCACGCACGCGACAGTCGCGTAGGGTCCACCGATGACAGCCAGCAGAAAAAACCAAGCCAGGCAGTAGGAGAGTAAAACCTTGGGGCCGACGTCACTTCTTCGCAAACTCAACAAAAGTAGACAGACGAAACCGAACCCGACGAGGTATGGCAGGGAAAGAGCACCCGTGACGTGTATGAAATAGAGAGACGGAGGCACACCAATCAGAAGGGCCCAAACGGTTTTCTTTGGAAACAGCGCGCATAGGAGAATCAAACCGAACACGACCCACTGAGAGAGCTGGCGTCCTCCGATAAATCCCAGATAAAAACAAGTGGGTAAAACGTACAGCAGTTTACGAGACACGGTCGATCACTTCTTGTAGGGCGTCGTTATCCAAAAAGAATTTAACGATGATGCGGTTCTCTTCCAGAATTTTCGAGTATTCCAACACTTTCGCCGCCTCCGGATGCGGCATCTCAAAGCTTCTCGAGCGATGATAGGAAAAGGGACGATAGCCGTAGGGCATCAGCCAGACGATCACTTTCGCGCAGCGTGCCCGCAATTTGACCAGTAACGGGATTTCTCGTTCGGTCAAGTGCATCGTCATCAGCAAGATCGTTTCGTCCAAAGACGCTTGGGGCGCGTAGGCGGCCAATACTTCGGTCGTTCGTACCATGGGATTTTCCACCCCTTTCGCACGGACGAGGGACTCCAGGTACATCACAAACTCCGTTCTGGGGAATTCCGACTCCCAAACCTGCTCGCCGATGATGCTGAGTCGAACAGACGTTCCCCGCTTCTTCAACTCTTTCAGAACACTCCCCGCGGCGTTGACCACTTGCTCCTCATACCGCAGACGCATATGCCTCCACGCGTCGTTCACGACGACCCCTTCCGGCATATTCATATCCACGACCAGATGGACTCTGCCCAACGCCGTCGTGTCGAAATCCTTCGTCATCAGCTTTCCATATCTTGCAGACAGCTTCCAATGCATACGATTCAGAGGTTCGTCGACGTATTCTCTCGTGGTCTTGACCTTCGTGGCGTCTTCTAACAACCGGTAGGCGGTGTTCCGCCCCGGAAGGAGCTGTCGCAAGACCTCTTTCTCGAAGACGACCTCTTCAAAATAGGGGAAAACTAAAATCTCTTCGTCGTATTCGCAGGTCTTCCAGATACCGAAGAGCCCAAAAAGGCCTTCGTAAAAGAGGGAGACCGGCCCGACGCGCTTTTGACCCAACGTGTAGTACACTCCCGAGACTTCCTCCATAACCTCCGCTTTCGGGTTGAGCCGAAGCTTTATCTCGCGCTTCGAAAGGTTCGGCAAGTCGGTGGACGGATTGCAGACCACATCGATCCCGACGCCGGTATTGTTAGCAAACCGGTAGGTCACCACTATTCTTTCTTGAACGAACAACCGAGTAGCCGAGAGGCTCCTTTTCACGGCCATCCTTTTTAAGACCGCGCTTTTTTGGACGAGGTCGGCCCAAACCATTGCCACCAAGGCGTCTGCGATCAAAACGTACGGGCTGAACAAGACCAGGTTCATCGCTAGTATAAAGATCGTTAAAAGCCTTAGGGCTTTCGACTCGCAGGTAACGCGCGTTTTTGAAGTTCTAGACGCCTCCATCCGTGACGACCTCGGTTTTCTCCACGATTTCTTCCAAAATACGTTCGACCCTTTCTCGCTTGATCCTCGACTCGGTGTTCTGTATCAAACGGTGCGCGAGCGTGGGGATGACCAGCGCCTTCACATCATCGGGAAGGACGAAATCGCGGCCATCTATGCGGGCCATCACCATCGATAGGTGCATAAGCGCGAGCGACCCCCTCGGACTCGCTCCAAGCGCGAGCGACGGATGCTCTCTCGTCTTTTGAACTAAGGCGACGATGTACCGCAGCACCGCTTCGCTGATACGAACCTTTGGAACCTCGTCGAACAGCGCTTTCAGCTCCTTTTCGTCGACGACGGGCTCGATCTCGGACAAAGGATTGCGACTGTGTCTGTCCAGGAGCAACCTCCGCTCGCTATCGCCATCCGGGTAACCCATTTTGATCCGTATGAGAAAACGGTCGAGCTGAGCCTCCGGTAGCGAAAAGGTTCCCTCGTATTCGATTGGGTTCTGTGTGGCGATCGTAAAAAAATAATCCGGCAAGCGCCAACTCTCTCCGTCTATCGTCACCTGTCGCTCCCCCATCGCTTCGAGTAAAGCCGATTGGGTTCGCGGGGTCGCTCGGTTGATCTCGTCGCCGAGCAGAATCTGCGTGAACACGGGCCCTTCTTTGAAGACGAACTCCTTTTTGGACTTATCGTAGATATTTAATCCGGTGATATCCGTGGGCAGCAAGTCGGGTGTAAACTGGATTCTCCGGGTTTTCAAACCCAAAGTCACCGCCAGCGCGCGCGCCAAGACCGTTTTTCCTACACCCGGAACGTCCTCGAGCAACACGTGGCCGTGACAAAAGAAGGCGCCGAGCACCTGCCGGATCACAGACTCTTTCCCGATAATCACCCGCGATATGTTTTGAATCATCTTCTGAATCTTCGCTTCGAACACGGACCTACTCCTCCGCCGCACCTTTGGCGGCTCTTTTATTCTCCGTTTTTTTCGACGGGTTTTCGTCTTTTTGCCCTGTCGCCTACTCGTCGAAAACCCTTCATTCGTCGAAAATTTCGTTCCTCGCTTAAACAGGACCGGATCGTTTCCTACGTTTTGCCGGCTTTTCTGGCGACTCATATCGCCTTTCGACGGGCTTTTCGACAATAGTTCGGTTATAGAATCGTTTTCGACGGAGTCTTTTTTCTATAACTATACCGTCTTACACGCGTTTTCGACGGGTTTTCGACGCTTATAATTATTATTTCTAAAAGCCTTTATAGAGAAGAGGATATACTCGGTGTCCTCCGTTTCTCACTCTACTCTTCTGGTTTTCTCTGTGCCCTCCGTGTAAACCCTGTTTTATTTCTAAGACTCGCCAACTTAACAGTTGGCGTTACCGTGTGGATATTATACGAGACGCGCAAAAAAGACAAGAGGAGGATGAGGAAACAAAGCGGCCCCCTAAGGAGCCGCCATAATTTCGCGCACACGATCTATCAAATCGTGTTCAAGCCCTTTGTCGGACTCTCTACATTAAATGCTTCTTTAACTCTTCCTCGTTTTTCATATCGATTAGCGCAAGGCCCAGGGTGTCAAGTTGTTCTATTGTAAGAGACTTCAGCCTTTCGAAATACTTTTTCGATGCCTTGGGGAACTTTTTGGATATTAGTTTCCAAAGCAATTCTTCTCTTCCCTTTTCCATTCCTTTTTCCATTCCTTTTTCCATTCCTTTTTCCATTCCCTTTTCTAAGCCTTCTTCTCTGCCTTTCAAAATTCCCTTTTCCATTCCTTCTTGTCTGAGCATATCCGCGATTGTTTGCATCTTTTCGCTCCTTTCTTCTGATACCGTTTCCATCAGTTCTGACAATTGTTCGAAATTCTCCTTGCCCATCGTTTCAAACAGGTAGATCGTACAGACCTGGAAAAACCGTTCATTCGCTTCTGTTCGCGACAATTCCGAAATCGTCACTGCGACTCGGAACATCGCTTCTCGGATCGCTGCTTTTTCCCTGAGCGCTCTTAGCCTTAGGACGTCCAAATAGATTCGAAGCCGTTTCGCTCCTTTGACCTCTTCGTCTCTCAATGACGAAATTTCAAACAGTTCATATTTATAGTCGGGGATGTAGTCTTTCAAGTCCCCGTCCATACGGTCGCTGTTTGAAAAGCGATTCGAAAACCATTGCGGCGCTTCCCATTTCTCCCTCCCCTGGTAGAAAACCACGGGCAGAATCACTGGCAGAGGCTGCGGTACTGTCTTCTTCCATATGGAGGTCAAATACCCCAGGAGTTGTAGGCTCACGTGTTTGTCAACCTTGCTTTTGTGTTCGAACAACATATAGACATACCCTTCTTCTTGTTGCATCTTCACCCGAAAGAGCAGATCGAAAAAGTATTCCGAGAGGTCTTTCTCGATGTAACTGTCTGTTTCTATCGCTATCGATTCGGGATCGATTAACCGGACGATCTTCGGAGGCAGATAGTGCTGGATGAAGGACTTCGCCGTTTCGATATCTCCCATAACTTCTTTAAATAATTTGTCGTGTGGTTTATCTATCTTTTTCATAGATATCCCCTCCAGAAAAAAGTCTCATTGGTATTATACCGTAAAGGCGAGATTTCCAAAAAGGGAAAGCGTATCACGCCATCGTGAAAAGAAGAAGCGCTTACGCCGCGTTGCTGCCTTCGGGAACGCTCCCAGTGAAAAGACAAAACCAGCCAAACTAAAGTTGGCGTTCCCAGGGTGTTCACGAATACCTTTTCTATGTGTTCTCTGTGCCCTCCGTGTGAGCCCTGTTTTTCGAGACATATACAAAAGCGTATCGCGCCGTCGCGAAAAGAAGGGGCGCTTTCGCCGCGATGCTTGCTCTCTCCGTGTTCTCTGTGCCCTCTGTGCGAACCCTGTTTTTCAAGACACGTACAAAAGCGTATCGCGCCGTTGCGAAAAGAAGAAGCGCTTTCGCCGCGATGACTACAAGGACAGAAATCGTACAGTCGATTCTCGCTTTGTTTCTTGATTGCACCCCATAGCTTGACCCACACCACAAGAAAACGCCTTTAGGTGTATCATAGCATGGTATCATATTTGACAACGGAGATGAAAGCAGGAGAATTGCGCTCGCGACGATCAGCGATGCTGCTTTTGAGCCAAGAGTCTTGCGTAACATTAAAAAGGAGAGGCGATTTGAAAGAAGAAAGGGATAGAGGGTACATCCATATATATACTGGGACTGGCAAAGGGAAGACGACGGCGGCGATCGGCTTGGCCATACGTGCGCTCGGGGCGGGAAAACGGGTACTGTTCGCGCAATTTATGAAGACGGCTGACTTTTCCGAACATCGCCTGTTGAAAACCCTCGATGGTCTGGACCTTCTCACTTTTGGTAAACCGTTTTTCATTGCGAGTGAGGATCATAGAGAAGGAGCCGCCCAGATAGACGCGCAACCGGTCGTCTTTTTTGCGAAAGGGGAGCCGCCATCGTTTTATCGAGAGTGGGTTAAAGACGGGTTGAGAGAGGTCGAGGAACGGCTACAGGGGTATGCGCTGATCGTCTTGGACGAGATTCTCGTCGCGCTATCCTTCGGGTTGACCACGGAAGAAGAGATCGTAGCGCTTTTACAGAAGACCAAAGTGGGTCAAGATATTCTTTTGACGGGTAGGAACGCTTCTTCCGGGCTTATTGCTTTAGCGGACGTTGTGACGGAGATGGTCGAACGCAAGCACTACTACCGTCAGGGCGTCAGGGCGCGTGTCGGGATAGATGAGTAGTTTGTGATGAACAATTCGGTCGAAAACACAACACTTCTGTTCGGTGAATCCAAAAAAGTGTATGAACGCCTGTGGAACCCTTGGCACGGGTGTCAAAAGATCAGCCCGGGTTGCCTCCACTGTTATGTGTACCGGATGGATGCGCAGTACGAACGAGTTTCCAATTCTCCGACGAAAAACAAAACCTTCGATCTGCCTATACGAAAACGAAAGAACGGGTCTTATTTCTGTCCTTCCGGGACACTCTTTTGGACGTGCTTCACCTCCGACTTCTTGTTGGATCAGTGTGACGAGTGGCGTTTCGAGGCTTGGCGGATGATACGAGAGCGGCGGGATTGTCGGTTTTTGTTTCTCACGAAACGGATCGAGCGCTTCATGGTCAACCTCCCGGACGATTGGGGAGAAGGGTACGATCACGTGAGCGTCTGCGTCACGTGCGAAAACCAAGAGACGGCGGACCGACGCCTTCCGATTCTGAAAGAGCTTCCGATTAAGCACAAGATGATCGCTAACGAACCATTGCTTTCGCCTATTGACATGCGACGGTATCTGGATAAAACGATCGAAAGCGTCGTCGTGGGAGGAGAATCCGGTCCTGAGGCGAGGATTTGCCGGTACGAGTGGGTATTGGATATTCGAGAACAATGTATGTACAGCGGCGTTCCTTTCACTTTTCGGCAAACCGGCGCCCGGTTCGTCAAAGACGGAAAACTCTATCGAATACCGCGAGAAATCCAGCACGCGCAAGCCAAGAAGGCGGGCATCGATATTCCCTAGCCGATCGGACTCTTTCTGGGAAGGCCGAGCTTTGGAGAAAAGTTTCTTGGGAACGCCGAACTTTAGTTCGGCATATCTTCTGGGAACGCTAACTTTTAAGTTGGTAGGTCTTTTAAAAGAAAAAAGCTGGGTTCGCACGGAGAACACAGAGGGCACAGAGAGAACACAAAGGAAAATGCCTAGATTAAAAAACAGATGATCAAGTTCGCGCAGGGGGTACAGAGGACAGGGAAAAAGATGAAAACGTAGAAGACATGCCACACTAAAGTGTGGCGTTCCCAAGTGCGAATCGCGAGATTTCGTGGGCTTCCGAAGTCAGCCCGCTGGTTACCCCGCGATAACTCCAAACCGGGATCGCGGCGTAAGCGCATCTTCTTTACGCGACGGCGCCATATCTCGGTTTTCGTTCGTTCCAAAGACTAAAAAAGGGTTAGCACAGAGGGCACGGAGAATAAATAAGTAAAAACTGGCAAGGGGTTCTCCGGAAAAATCACTAAGCGCGGCGTTCATAGAGGCTCCCAAAAAGAAAAACCCCCACATCTGCTAGACAAAAGTCCGCCGCTCGAGGAGAGCGGCGGGCTTTTGCGCTGTAAAGCAAAGATGAGTCAGAACGAGACTGGAATCAGAGATGTTGACAGAAAGATGGAAGAACAAAACAAGAGAATTATTTTAGATCAAAAGAGAATGTCTATTTAATTGTAAATAAATAACACTTGATTTTTTAATATTATTTCTCTATACTCCAAAATGATTGATATGTAATCGACCCAAAAACAACCCCCTTCAACGCGCAAAGGGTGACCCCACAAAAAAGCCGCCGAGGATGTAAAATATACGAGGAAGTAAAATACACTCGGAGGTGAAATAGGGAGATGAAAACAGCGATGGAGATCAAAATGATTCTACAGACGTATGACGAGATCGGGTCGATTAAAGGAACAGCGCGAGCGTTAGGAATCGCGAAAGGGACGGTAAAGAAGTATCTGAGGCGCTATTGGGAACTACAGAATGGAGAAAGAAGCCGAATCAGCCCAGAAAACGAAGAACGAGTCATCGTAAGGCTAAGGAAAAAAGAATATGACCTACGGCTGAACGAGCTACTCGAGCAGAACGCGAACTTTCCGAAGAAACAACGGTTAACAGCGCTAAAGGTGTACCGGATACTGGAACAAGAAGGGTGGAACGTGAGTTACTCGACGGTCAAACGGCGGGTACGGGAGTACAAAGAGCGAAATGGGCCACGGGAGGTCTACATCCAACAAGTGCATCCGGAGGGAAGGACGGTAGAATTCGATTGGGGAGAAGTCAAGCTCACCATCGACGGGGTAGAAGGCACCTACCAGCTGGGAGTATTTGCGGTAAACAGTAGCCTATACTACTATGCGCGGCTCTATCCGAAACAAACGCAGTTAGAAGTGATGGACATACACCAACGGTTTCTGGAAACGTTTGGAGGAGTACCGGAAGAGATCGTCTACGACAACATGAAAACCGTGGTGAGCAATTTACGGACAAAGACGATCCATCCCAGCTTTTTAGACTTCTCGAGCCACTATGGATTCCGAGTCCGGCTGTGCCAAGTACGCAAGCCGAACGAGAAAGGAACGGTCGAAAACGCGATAGGACTGATTCGTCGAGAGGCGTTCAGTCAGAGGAAAGCGTTCGAAAGCTTAGAAGAGGCGAACGCATATCTTGAGAAAGCGTGCGCCGACATCAACGAACGGATACCGACCACACGCAAACAGACGCGCGTCCAAGGGCTGGAAGAGGAACGAAAACACCTACGCCCGCTTCCGGGCAATCTTTGGGAGAACTACAAGATAGAAACGCGTCATATAAATCGATATTCGATGATCCAAGTAGACGGACATGGGTACAGTGTACCGGACACCTATCGGCCGAAAGTGATCACCATTCGCAAATGGATTGACCGGATAGAATTGATGGACAACGGAGAAATGATTGCGGTGCATCGAATCCCGGAAGAAAAGGGAAAGGACGTCATCCGGATTGAACACTATATGCAGACGCTCCCAAAAAAGCCCGGAGCTCTCGCGCAATCAGCCGCACTCCGGGCCTGTTCGGACAGCCTACAACGACTGTACGATCATCATTATAGCACAAATCCGACAGGATTTCTACAGATATTGGAACTCTTGAGGGATTATGGAGAGACGCGGCTTATGGAGGTACTGAAAGAGATACAAGGAAAAGGGATAAGGCCAAATCCGGACATCTTGCGAAACCTATTGGAGCAGAACCGGACAGAAGAAAAGGCGCCATCGGTCACCTATCCCAAGGGGGTCACGGTGACCCATCCGGACTTGAAAGAGTATGACCAGCTGATAGTAGGGGGTCGATATGAGTAAAGAAGTCCTGGGGGTCGAAGAGGCGTGCAAGCGCTTACGGTTACCGACGCTGGCGCACAGCTATCGGCGAATACTACAACGGTACGAAACGGACCTCTTGAAGCACAAGCGGCTGGAAGAAATCCTAGAGGAGCTATTATGGAGCGAGATAGAAGGCCGAGAGATCAAGGCCAAGATAAAACGGATACGGGAAGCGCAGTTCTCCCAAATCAAACGCTTTGAAGAATTAGAAGAATCGGCCTTACCCTCGGACGCGCAGGCGCGGTTAACGAGCCTGAAGAAGCTGGAATTTCTCGAGAAGAATCAGAATTTGATCCTGATAGGCGGGGCAGGGACAGGGAAAACACACCTATCGATATCCTGTGGGGTAGCGGCGTGTGAGAGAGGGTACCGGGTATGTTTCCGAACGGCGGCGCATCTGGTCAACGAACTGAAAGAAAGCAAAAACCAGAAACACCTGCTAAGCCTCGCCAAAAGGAACGAAAAGACGGACTTATTGATCCTGGACGAGCTGGGCTACATCTCATTCGACAAAGAGGGAGCGGAGCTCTTATTCGCGCATCTGGCAGCGCGGTATGAAACGAGAAGCACGATCATCACGACGAACTTGAACTTCAGCGACTGGAATCAAATCTTTCAGGAAGAAGCGTTAACGATAGCGATATTGGATCGACTCACGCAGAACGCCCTCATCCTAAATATGAATGGAGAGAGCTATAGGAGGAAGAAGCGGTGAAGAAAAACAGGAAGTTCAAAGTGTCTTGAGCTACGCTCAAGACACTTTGAAGAGTAACAAAAAACAAGGGGTTACTACTCGAGCGTAAGGGGTCAAAAGAAAATAGACCTTCACAATAAGAATAAAAACAAGGAAATTATTTTGTGTAGTAAGTCACAAATTGACATGAAATTTGACTAATTATCTTATTCAATTTCACTCGAAGAGGATAGAGAGTAGTCAATAGAAAAAAAGTATCACCTTTCTGAGATCAAAATGACAATAAACAAGTCAATGAATTCTTAAGTATTTGGAGGATAACTTTGGGAGGGAATCGATGAAAAAAATGAAGTTGAAGGGGATACTACTATCTTTACTTATTGTCTCTGTGCTTGTCGGAATTGTTTCAATCGCGGTCTTTTCTTATGCTTCTTCTTTAGAATTGGCGAATAACCTTTCCGAGCGCTTATTGGAAGAACGCCTCGAAAAAGGAATAGAAACTATGAAATACTACGTTTACTCGGAATATGGCCATCTGACGATGAAGGATGGTGATTTGAAAGATGAAACCGGACGTTCTTTGAAAGAGCGTTTCGAATTGGTCGATAGAGTTTCGGAGCATCTTGGCGTCGCTGCTACGATCTTTGCTCGAGAAAAAGACGATTTCATCCGAATCGCGACATCCATACGTGCCGCGGACGGAAAGCGCGCTGTCGGGACGTTTTTGGGTAAAGATAGCGCGGCTTATGCGCCGATCTTTTCAAAAAAGCGATATATCGGACAAGCCCTCATTTTAGGTGAGAACTATGTAACTGGATACGAACCGGTTTTGGATGGCACAGGGCAGGTGATCGGTATCTATTTCATAGGCATCCCGATGAAACAGGTCGAAGATACCGTCAAGCAATACACACAAAAATACCTCGGCTTTCTTTCATTGATTAGCTCTATAGCGCTTGCGGGGATCATCCTAGTAGGCTACCTCCTAGTTCGGCGCATCACCTATCGAATTCGGTGCGTGTGTGAGAACGTCGCTCAATTCGGACAAGGTAACCTTTCATTACAATTTGAAACAAAAGGCGCCGATGAAATTGCCAATATGAGTCGCTCTGTGAATGAAATGGCAACGGTGCTCCGCGAATCTATCTATTCTATTCGTGAAGCGATCGGCACGATGTCCCGGTCTGCAGATCAATTGCTGACGATATCGCAAGCGCAGTTTTCTTCTACGAAAGGAATCACGCAACGCTCCGGCCTAGTCGAAGAAAGGGTAAAAAAAACATCTTCGATCACCGAAGAGGTCACCTCCGAGGTGGAGGAACTCGCGACCAGCGCGCAAGGCGTATCAAAGACAGCTCAGGACTTGTCTGATAGGATGCACGATACTGACCGAGCGGTTCATAAAGGGGAAGAAGCGATCCGAGAGGCGATAGAAAGCATTGAACAAACGATAGGGCAGATTCGGGCAACGGCCCAAATTGTTTCGGATGTGACGGAAAACGCCAACGAAGTCAGTCAAATCATTGAGGATATCAGAGCGGTGTCAGAGCAAACAAATCTGTTAGCGGTGAACGCCGCAATAGAGGCCGCGCGAGCTGGAGAAACTGGCAGAGGTTTCGCAGTTGTTGCGGATGAAATAAGAAAATTGGCCGAAGACAGCAAGCAATCTGCTGCGAAGATTTCTCAGATACTTAAACGTTTATCCGACGGAATATCTAAGGCCTTTGAGGCAACGGGAAAAACGGTGTCGCTGTCCGATGACGTGAAGCAAACGAGCGCAATGGTCGAAGAGCAGTTTGGAACGATCACAAAAACGACAGAACGTATGAATGCATTGATCGGTAATCTAATGGCGACGGCCGAAGAGCAAGGAGCCGCTTCGGAAGAAATCGCCGGCGCTATGGCGACATCTACACAAATGATGGCCGATATCTCCGAACAGGTCCGTGAGATGAATAGAGAGATCGGCAAACAGGAAAAAGAAGCGGAAAATGTATACGCCGCGGCGGAAAAGCTTCGAGAGATTTCGGAAGACCTCAAACAAGAAATGGACAAGTTCATACTGTAATCGAAAGATCTTCCGAGCGCTATTTTTCTTATCTGGGAACGCCAGCTTTTAAGTTGGCAAGGCTTTACAAAACCAAAAGATGGTTTCGCACAGAGAACACGGAGGGTACGGAGTAAACAGAGGAAGGCCAGGCAAGGGATACGGCTTCCCCGAAAAAAACCTGCCGGACTAAAGTCCGGCTTTCCCAGGCGCGATACGCTTTTGTATACGCTGATCGCGACGGTTTAAAACACAAAAGGCGTATCGCGAGACTTCGTGGGTTTCCGAAGTCAGCCCGCTGGCTACCCCGCGATAACCCCACACCGGCATCGCGGCGTAAGCGCCCTTTCTTTTCGCGACGGCGCGATACGCTTTTGTACCTGTCTTGAAAAACACGGGGCACGTGGAGAAAAAGTACTTGGGAACGCCAACTTTTAAGTTGGCATGCTTTGAAAGAAAAAAGATGGGGTCACACGGAGCACACAGAGGAAAAGCTGGATAGGGTTTCTCTGGAAAAAAAACATGCCGCACTTCAGTGCGGCGTTCCCAAGGCGTTCCCAGAATTCTGGCGCTCCGACGGTGTTCCGAGCCACTTGCCCATCTTTTCTCTGTGTTCTCCGTGTTCTCTGTGCGAAACTTTTTTATGTTTTTAGAAAAAACGTGCCGGGCTAAACTCCAGCGTTCCCGGGAAAACCATACCAGACTAAATAGGTGTACAATCACGGCAAGCAAACGTTTATGACTTATACCCTAAAGGAGCGAGTTTATGAAGAAAACTTGTGTTTTCATCACCCTATACCTCTTTGTATTTTTCTTGTTATCTTGTGGATTACGAACGATCCCCTCCGGGACGATCAGCGTAAGGCTAACCGATGGGAGACAGGCGAAGATAGAGGGCTTCCTCGCCTATGACGGGAATGTGCTTGTCTGTCAGGACGATCGGTTGGATATCTCCTCATTGCAGGCCGGTACCTACACGTTGGTCCTGTGGGGAAGAGCTCCGGAATCTCCTGAAGAGTATAACGATTTCTTATGGGTAGGACCGATAGAATTATCACGACAAGACATCATCTCCGGAAAGACACTCCGACCGGAAACGTGGGAACCCGTGGAGGTATCGGTCGAAGAAAGAGGGTTAACTGAAGGCGCCAATGAAAGCGTAAAGTGTTTTTTTGCTCGTTTTATCGACGCGCGAGATACAGCGCTTTACGGGCCATTTCCACTCAATCGAGCGATAGCGGTACACGCCGAAGGGATAGAAGGTGTCGTGGTGCAAGACCTGTCTACGCAGACGCAAGTCACCCAACGGATCGACTGGACTCGTCCGGATAAGCGCTATACAGTGGATTATGTCGAAGAAGAAATCAGTAGCTTAACTGTGGCTTTCGATCGTAGGGAGGTTTCTCCGAAGTCCCTGCGCTTCACGGCCCTTCCGACCGAAGAGGGCTACATGGTTTACGGGGGCGAGGCGTACTTCGAAAACGAAACCGGTCTTTTCGAGCTATTGTTCGGACAGTGGGAAGCTTACCGCTGGGAAGCGTCGTTCTATGAAGCAGGAACGACCTATCACATTCGATCGCGCGAGCCCTTACGGCTGGATTGGTCTTATTTATTGACCATCGATCTCGGGGGAGCGCTACACCTTACGAAGGTCGGTCAACCCTACTATACGATAAATGAACGTATACAGATCGGTTTCAATGATCTGATACGGGACGCTTATGACCACACCGTCCATATCCTCTCGGAGAATCGTGATTCTCGGTGTTTTTATGTATCCCTCGAGCGGGAAGGGCAACTCGTTTTCTCTGGGCGGTACGCCTATGACGAGTCGTTCGAATACCTACTCGAAGACGCCGGTGCCTACACCTTAGAGATTACGGTGGATACAGAAGCGTGGCAGGGAAGGATCAATCGTGAATATCCCTTTGAGGTGATCAAAGAAACCGGCGCTTTCAAAATCGCGAACTCTTTTGGGATAGGGGGATGGGAGAATATACCAGATGGATTCTTATGGATGACCTATGAGGCGATGAAACAAAGCCACATAAGCGCGTGGATCATTGACCGGCGGCCGGATTACGTCCCAACGACGCTTGCGGTCATCGAAATTGCACACGAAAAACGTCGAGATATCACGCTCAGTATTGGAACCGGAAACCCGGAGTCGCCAAACGCGACGAAGACTTTCTTCAACTACGTACAACACGGTGGAGACCTACCCTTTCCGGAAAATAAGATCGTGCTGGACATAACCGATCTGTGCCCCATACAAGGGGAAACTGTTACAATCGGTCTCTATGATAGTGATATCAACGCCGAGACTGGAACGCTCCTCTCCTTTTCCATAGAAATCACAGAGGGTGAGGGGCAGAGTCCTATTAGAACCTATTATGCTACGGGATTGCCTATCGCGACACGGAACGGACAAACCGTGACGGTGAGGATCGAAGGGGTGCAGGCGCCAGAAGCGCGGGAATCCAATCTCACGTCGAAGCTGTTCGAATCCTCCCGATTACCCACCCGTGAGGAGTTAGAAGCGATAGAGCGGGATCATTTGAAGCTGGAAGAGTCTCCGCCTATCCCGTCGGAGCGTTGGGACACACTCTATGAACAGGGGGCGATCCGGGTAATCGATGCTTACGTTCCAGAAAACCGACGGAGAGAGGGCGCGGTCGATCTTTCCACATCGAAATACTTCCCGCCGATCGGTAACCAGGGAGATAAAAACTCCTGCGTGGCGTGGTCGACCGGCTACTATGTCACCTCCTACTATAACGCGTGGAACCACGATTTGGATTTGAGCGGCGCGGAATGGATTCCTGCCGGTGGTGTGGGATACCCCACAGAGGCTTACTGGGATAAATTGATGAGCCCGGATTTCATCTATCATCAGATCAATCAAGGCGTGGACGAAGGAAGCGCTTACATCGACGCGTATCAATTAATCGTCGATATCGGCGCCTGCGTTTGGGGATACAAACCGTATGATTTGGAAGACTACACGTCCTATCCTTCAGAAATGGCTTGGCGAAACGCCCCCCTACACCGGCAGCGCCACGTGAACGCCGAAATGAACGCTATTTATTATATTAGCTGCGAAACGGACGGAGATATCGACATTTTCAAAAACCTACTCAGAGATGGGTATTTGTTTACGATCGCGGTCAATTCGAATTTTTATAGTCGACTCAGTCAAAATGATCTCTGGCACACGCGAAATTACGATGTGATCCTTACGAACCATGCGAACACCGTCGTCGGGTTCGACGACGAGCATTGAAGATTTCTGGGAGCGCCGACTTTTTAGTTATGTCGGTCAAAATATCAAAAGTGCCATTAAATTATTCTACTTATTGTGAATAATAACCTAATAATTATAGGTCTTTATCTTTACGTTTTGGACCCATCTTTTCCTTCGCAACAAAAACTTTCCCCTTTCGAGGTTTTTGTCTCTTTCCCTTATTCTGTTCCTGTTCCCGTCCTTCTCCCTGGGTTGTGTATTCTTGTCGTTGGTAACCGCCTATGCCGCTTGTTGATGAGATAGCGCTTTGAAATACTCTTCCTTTTGTTTCTGTAGTTCTCTGACAGCTTTGCTGTTCTCTACCAAGAGCACCCTTAAGCTTCGACAGAGCTTGCGGACTTTTTCGAAGAGAGAAAGCCACCCCGTGATGGTCTGTGGGTCCTCTTTCACAGATAGAGATTTCAACCGCTGTTTGGTAGCTACCAGAGATACATCCTGTACTGGCGCCTCCAATTCATTGGCGATGGTGATCCGGAATCTGTTGTATAACAGATACGCAATCATTGTGACCAGGACCTGTATCTCGATGTGCTCCAGCTTGGAGCTCCACAGCTGCGATAGGCCCAAGGGATTCTTGAGCTGACTGAAGCATTTCTCTATGCCCCAGCGCTGGTCATAGCAGCGGATGATCTCCTCTGCTGTCAGCTTCTTGGTGTCTAATACTGAGACGAGCAAAACACGCGTGCCTGTTTTATTTCCCCTTTTGGGAAAGTCTTTGTACTCTATCATCCGTAACTGAAAGGGCAGGTTCGGTTTGATCCCGATATCTACGAAGCTCTCACTATAACGCGGCGTTGTCTTGCTGGGTATTTGGTTCAGAATGCGCGTCCCCTTTCGAAAGGGTATGATGAAATCCGCTCGCTGCTCTTTGATCTTCATAAAAAGCTTGTAGCTGTAGAATCCCCGGTCCATTATGACCAACGAGCCCCGCTGTATCCAAGATGCCAATTCTTTTGTAAAGTTCGTGTCGTTGACGACGGCGTCTGCGTGATACACCGCGTTTCTTATCATTTGTGTCGCCAGGCTTATCATCACCAGTAAGTGCCCGCCACTGAGCACTTTATAGCTATTACATTCCTTCATCCGCTTGTCCTTTTCTTTCTTTACCTTTGGCGTGCGCCGCATCTGGTCTAAGGTCGTCCCATCCACCGCTACGATGTCGGTGAACTTCTTGCGTAGTCTCTTGCTGACCACTGGATGTTTTCCTCGGGCCCACAAGTTGTTTTGAAATCCATTGCACAGATATCTAAATATTGCCCATAAGACGACGAGCGGAAAGGTATTCAACCGGTACTCCAAATTTTGCTTTGTATAGGCCTGTCCTTCCACATTGTTCCCAAATAGCGCTATCTCATGCTTGAGCCCGATGCCTTGTAGTGCAGCCATAATCAAGAGCTTGCAGAGCCCTTCTAACGTGTATACCCGGTTACGTTTGAAGCTCAGCTCTCCTTTTGATTTTTCTTCGGCTACTACGGTGGCTATCGCGTTATCCACTTCTCTTTCTATGACTAGTGGTACTCCCCAGGGTGTTTCCCGTACTACTCGAAATCTCCTTTTCGCTATCCTCGTCACTCTAACGAACCCCTCCTTTTTTTCCAAGAATAAGTACTTCTATTTTAACATACCATAATTTATTTTATCATAACTTTCTGTGTTCCCCTTCTATAGCAGGTTTTGAATTAGGAAAGTAACCTTTTTTTATGGACATAACTTTTTAGTTGTCATATTTTTAAAGAGAAAAGGAAGGGTTCACACAGAGCTCACGGAGGAAAGTTTCTTGGGACGCACTGGGAACGCCGAACTTTAGTTCGGCAGGTCTTCTGGAAACGCCAACTTTTAAGTTGGTATGCTTTGAAAGAAAAGGGGTGGGTTCACACGGAGAACACAGAGAACACGGAGAACACGGAGGGGACAGTGAGGACAAGCATCGCGGCGTAAGCGCCCTTTCTTTTCGCGACGGCGCGATACGCTTTTGTACCTGTCTTGAAAAACACGGGGCACATGGAGAAAAAGTTCTTGGGAACGCCAACTTTTAAGTTGGCATGCTTTGAAAGAAAAAAGATGGGGTCACACGGAGGGCACGGAGGAGTGCGGAAAACATAGAAGACATGCCGCACTAAAGTGCGGCGTTCCCAGGCGCTCACAAAAAAAGGGTTCGCACAGAGAGCACAGAGTACGCAAAGAGAGAATGAAAACGTAGAAGACATGCCGCACGTAGGGTCAAGAGAAGGCGCCGTGGAGTCAGAGATGCACCGCTCTCGATTTATGTGTGTGAGTGTCCATCACACCACCTGGCAGCTTACCCTCTCCCGGTTTCCC
>Ga0208040_1000370_pt1 | contig 56159 bp, 71 predicted proteins | sample AD_UKC083_MetaG_FD_184431 | JGI IMG/M metagenome (GOLD analysis project Ga0208040, IMG submission 184431) | Active sludge microbial communities of municipal wastewater-treating anaerobic digesters from USA - AD_UKC083_MetaG (SPAdes) (version 2) | ecosystem: Engineered > Bioreactor > Anaerobic >...
TTATGTGGAATGGGAAACTATATGAGGGTATTCATGAAGGAATTATCAGCAGAGAGTTATTTGAAGCAGTACAAGGGGTTTTAGAGGGCAAGAATAGGGCGAAGAATAATACTTTCAACTTTTTATATAGGGGTTATCTAACTTGTGATGTTTGTGGTTGCAAACTAACCGCTACCAAAAAGAAACAGAAATATGATTATTACTACTGCACCAATGGGAAAAACTTATGTACACAGCATAAAGATTACATGGATAGTGATGATATTAAGGGTTTAATCTCAAACAATTTCGCAAATTTCATTGTTAATAAAGAAATGTGTGATTTATCACTAGAACAGTACAAAGTTGATGTTAGGAAAAACAATAATTACCAAGATAACACAAGAAATTTACTACAAAACCAATTAGCAAAGATTGAAGAAAAACTGGATAAATTGGTTGATATGAACTTGGAGGGTTTATTAACAAAGGAAAAATACACAGAAAAACAAAACAAGTTACTTACTGAAAAAGGATTAATCCAAGAACAGTTGAAAAAACTACCAAATCAAATAACTGAAAATACTTTGGAACTTTTAGAAAAGTTTAAAGAACGCTGTTACCACTTGCAAAACTTGTTTGATGAAGGAAATGAGGAAGTAAAATCAGATTTACTTAAATCAGCACTTTGGAACTTATCAATAAAAGATAAGGAAATAGCATCAGCACAATACAAACTACCCTATCAGGAACTAGCAAATGCTTCAAAATCTAACGATATTGTTACATGGCGGAGGGAGAGGGATTCGAACCCTCGTGTCACTTTCGTGACGCTTGGTTTTCGAGACCAGCCCGTTATAACCACTTCGGTATCCCTCCATACCTAAGATAATGCTAATTATACCTTAATTAAGGTATCTACTCCCTATAGTATAAATGTACCTGGGTATTTGAATTAGCCCTTTGTTGTGCTATACATTGCATAAATGGATCAAGTTTCCCAAATAAAACAAAAATTAGATATTGTGGATATTATTGGATCATACATACCCTTGAAAAAAGCAGGTAGAAATTATAGAGCTGTATGCCCTTTTCATGCAGAAAAAACTCCTTCCTTTATGGTTTCTCCGGAATTACAAATGTACAAATGTTTCGGGTGCGGAGTATCCGGAGATATCTTCAAGTTTATTGAACAGATAGAAGGTGTTGATTTTCCCTCTGCTTTAGAACAAATGGCAGAAAGAGCAGGAATAAAACTGGAGAAATCAAGTTATGATCCCGATTCTTATCTAAAAAAACAAATCTATTTCATAAATGAAATCACTGCCAAGTTTTATCAATATATTCTTTTAAAACATACTTTAGGTAAAAAAGGATTGGATTATTTAACTAAAAAAAGGAATTTAACATTAGAAACTATAGAAGAATTTAAAATAGGATGTGCTCCTGACAATTGGGATTCTCTTTATAAATTCTTATCCAAAAAAGGATTTAAGAGTGATGAATTATTAAAGGCAGGGGTGATAGTTCCCAAACAAACAGGGTCAGGATACGTAGATAAATTCAGAGGAAGAATCATGTTTCCATTGACTGGAGTGGACGGTAAAATCGTTGGATTTACTGCCAGAACTCTTTTTGACAGAGAGCCAAAGTATTTAAATACAAATGAAACACCGGTATTTCATAAATCATTTTTTCTCTTTGGTCTTGATAAAAATAAATTAAATATAAAAAAGGAAGGTGCTTTGTTTGTAGAGGGACAGATGGATTTAATATCTTCCTGGCAGGCAGGTATTAGGAATGTAGTTTCTGTCTCAGGAACTTCCCTAACTGCAAATCAGCTGTCAATCTTATCCAGATACACTAATGAAATTACATTTTGTTTTGATTCAGATAGTGCGGGAGTGAGTGCTTCATACAGAGCAGTGGAATTGGCAGAAAGGCAAAATTTTAACATCAAAATAGCCATAATACCGGAACCATTTAAAGACATAGATGATTTAATTAAACATAATACAGATAATGCTAAGAAACAGATAAAAGAAGCTATTCCTGCTTATGATTATTTTATATTAACTACATTAAAGAAATATGATCGTAATACATCCGCAGGCAAGAAAAATATAATGGATGCTTTAATACCTTTGTTTTCTAGAATATCCAATAAAGTACTATTTGATGATTATGCCAGAAGAATAGCAAAGGAACTGGAATTATCTGAAGAAACTGTATTCTCAGTTTTAAAGAAAGGAGAAACCGATGAAAGAGATGAGGAAATACTTTATCCGGAGGAGAAAATAAAAGCATTTAAACAAAATCCGGAAGGCTACTTTATTGCTTTGTTATTTAAATCCGATTCCGAGGTAATAAGAAAATATGCGCAAGGCATAGAATTGGAATCATTCCAGGATAGAAATCTAGGGGAGATATATAAACATCTTATAGATTATGTTTCCGATAGAAAAAAACCCGTAGATATAAATTCTTTTGTAAAAAAGATGGATGAAGAGAAAAAGAAAATTGTAGCAGAACTTTATCTTTGGGATTTGGATTTCTCCCATGATGTACCCGGTAAGATTGACAAGGAAATAGAGTTTACCGTGAAGAGAATTATGAACGAAGCTCTCAGGAGAGAGTTAAAAGAAATTAGTAATAGGATAAAAATAGCTGAAATGGAAGGCAACTCAACGGAGATACAGAAATTAACTAAGAAATTTGAAAAGTTGTCAAAAGGTCTTTTATAAGGTATAACACTCGTGTATCCTTTCATATAACATGCCTAAAAAACCCATAAAACAAGAAAAAAACAATAAAGATAAGAAAAACCATTTGGATATAAATGTAACTAAGCTTGTATCTAAAGGAAAGAAGCAGAGTTACCTTACACTAGACGATATTCTTGTATTATTTCCCAATGCTGAAGAAGATATAGAAACACTAGATTATTTATATGAAAAGCTTTCTGATGCCGGTATTGATGTATTTGATGTAGCTTCAGAGAAAGAAGCCGAAAAGATTACTAAGATAGAGGAAATAGACTTATCTCAAATTAAGCTTGATAAGACAGTTACTTCTGATCCGGTTAGGATGTATTTAAGAGAGATTGGAAATTATGATCTTCTCAAAGCAGTAGAAGAGGTTGATTTAGCTAAGAAGGCAGAGGCCGGAAGATATAGATTACTGGTCAAAGATATGACTAAAAGCATGGGCAAGAAACCTTCATTTGAACAAATAGCAAGGGAAATGCAGTTAAAGACAAGTGAGATTAGACAACTTGATTCTTATGCAAAGACAGTATCGGATAGAGAATCAAATATTTCAGCTGAACAGCTTGCCCGAGCTAATCTTAGATTAGTAGTATCCATAGCAAAAAAATATATGGGAAGGGGCCTCTATTTCTTAGATCTTATCCAGGAGGGAAATATTGGGCTAATGAGAGCTGTAGATAAATTTGACTGGAGAAGAGGTTTTAAGTTCTCCACTTATGCAACCTGGTGGATTAGACAAGCTATTACCAGAGCAATAGCAGATCAAGCTAAGGTTATTAGAATCCCTGTACATATGGTAGAAACAATAAATAAATTTAAGAAGATAGAAAGGGAACTGGAACAGAAGTATGAAAGAGCTCCTACACCTGAGGAAATAGCCAAGATCATGGGAATAGATATGGATAAGGCACATGAAATTGTCAAAATATCACAGGAGACAACAAGTTTGGAGACCCCTGTAGGAAGAGAAGAGGATACAAGATTAAAGGAGTTTATTGAAGATGAAACAACATTATCTCCTTTTGAATCGGCCAGCAGAGAGTTATTAAAAGGTCATATAAATGATGTATTAACAACGTTAAATGCCAGAGAAAAGAAAGTGTTAGAATTGAGATTTGGATTAAGCGATGGGAGATCCAGAACTCTGGAAGAAGTAGGAAAGGAATTTGGTGTTACAAGAGAAAGAATAAGACAGATAGAGGCTAAAGCATTAAGAAAGTTAAGACACCCGTCAAGAAGCAAAAGATTAAGAGATTACCTTTAATCACTGCATCCGCAGTCAGTCCCATTATTCATATTTTTAAAAACATACACGTCCGAGAGAGGGATTAGATTTGGTTTTGGAAGGCTGAATTCCTTTATCATTTCAAATTTATTTTTATCCGTTAATGTATTCTCAAAATTATTCCACCTTTCAACATACTGCGGATATTTTTTAATTACTTCTTCTCTTTTAAAATTTTGCATAGGCCTTGAAGATATAATTACATATTCAAATAGATTGGGATTAATAGGATATTGAAGGAAGCTATTCTCAGATTCATATACGTTTGTTTGTATTACCTCTGTTCCGTTTAATTTATTCATAGGATCAAGCCCTTCCTCTGTATAAACAAGGATATATGGAAGCAGTGTATTTTTCGTGGGGATATTTTCTTTAGCCCATTTATATGCTTCTGATTTTGGGGTATCTCTTCTGAATTGGAATAAAAGAAGAGAGGGGTAGTATAAATAAGATAGGGTGAGAAAAAATAATAACAAAATGTAAGCTGCATTTGTTAATATGTTTTTTATTGCAGACAGGCCATAGGAAATATAAATAACCACCAGGGGAATTATAGGAAGGAGCCACCTTTCAACTCTTCTTGACTGTAGGGAGTAGAAGAGGAGGTAAAATAAAATATTGGCAATTATAAAAAAATGGAAATGCCTGTTTTTATTTTCCTCGTCTTTTTTGAATGCTGAATATATTCCTAGAATAAAGAATGGGAGTAAAATTATTCCGATTATATGAATAAAAGCATCAATATATTTAAGAGGATTTGTATCTACGGAATCAAATACCATGCCTGCTTCTTTAAAAAACATCTCAAATATTCTATATGAAAAATCGGAGAAGAATATCAAAGAGAATGGATTAGTTATTAGAAAGGATATAAGGGAAGTAAATATAAAACCAAATAATGCCTTTAAATCTTTTTTCGCCAGGAATATATATATGAAGCAGGGTAGAGATATTAGTGCGGTGAATTTAGTTCCATATGCTAATCCAAAAAGAATAGCAGACAACACCGTGTTTAAATTATCAAAATTATTGGTATAAGCTTTATATAGGAAATATATTGAACCCAGAAGAAGAAAGGTAAGGAAGATATCAGCATTAACATAGTGTGAATGAACAATGAATTTCCAGTTTAAAAGGATTAAAAATAGTGATATTAGTTTAATTAGAAGATTATTATTTTTTTCTTTAAATAATTTACCGGCTAAAAGAAAGGTAAATATCCCTGTTCCGAGAGTAATGGCAGTTGTTAATAATCTCATAAATATATAGATAGAGGTTTTATCAAAATGCAAATTAGCTAAATTCATAAATTTGCTAAAACCCATGGTAAAAACAGTTAAAAAATAGGTTGGAAAAGTACCGTAGACGTAAGATATGGGTATTAATTTGTAATAATTATTATTTTTAATAATATCTCTTATCTCATACGTATATTTTATTGCCGGTTCAGCTATTTCCGGTTCATCCGCATAAAAACTATGAGGAAGACCAAAATTAATATTCCATGTGTTGAAGAATAACCCAAATAATAAAACTGCCGTTAATAGTAATGCGGGAAGGATATTTTTTTTCATTTTCAATATATAAATGTATTTATTCAGTAAATATAATTTGTTTTTCCGGGACAGTTCCCTCAAAATTCATTTTTTCTTTATTAAAAGATAGTGATTTTATATAAAACCCCGGAAAGCCGTTTATTATTGAGTTCACGCTTTCCGTAACGGAAGGAGTTACTTTATCTATCATTTGTTTAGGCATATTTATAATACCTATGGATATTTTTTCCGGATTAATTTCTGCCTCCCCTTCTTTAACAATAAAACTACCTTTAACGTATATCGGAATGTCTCTTTCGGGTATATTCATATTCCTCATAGCTTCCTTTACCTGTTCATCCGTAGCACCCAGAACCTGTGCGAAGGAGATCATTTTATTTATCTTTACCATAGCCGCAGCCTCCACTATGCCGTTATCCCCTATCTTTATCTGCAATTCAAAAAGAGGGAAGTATTTCCAGGGACTATTTGCTAAAGCAGACAGTTCTTCACTATTCAGAGAGTACTTTACCTGTTTCTGTCCTTCAAATATTATCCCAGCATCGGAAGTAAATTTATCACTAACATCTTTGTTCGGTGAAGACGTACCTTTCATTATTGTTGTTTTTGTTCCTATACTATCGTGGATCTTCATCACATCTATACCTGAATACCTTATTCCTAGATCCCGGGCTTTGTTAAACCCAAGCATCTGATCCAATGGGGGAAGTATCCCGAATTTAATACCTATGAAAATGAGTATACCCGCTAGGATAAACAGAAATACAATTACCCTTATTAATGTTCCAATTCCTCCTTTTCCCTCTTTATTTTTATAAAAATGCATATTCATATCTCTAATGCTATGATACTTTAATTGTTTATGAAATTACAAACTCTTCCAATTCTTTTATTCCCCCAAAAGAAATTCTATCTTTAATCAGATTATCTTCAGCTAACATTATGCCCGGGGTGATGGCCAACCCTCCCCATTTTTCTTTTACTTTATCCAATGCTTGCGTTAAAGAATGTTTTTTATTTATATTTTCAATGAGATTAAGTTGTGTATATTTCTCTTTCTCCAGATTAAAACAGGATACAGCTATAGTATGTACGGGGTATTTATAGGGAGATCTGATCAGAATATTATATGCTGTTTTATAAATATCCCCCGGATAAAAAAGATTATTTCTAGTTCCCAGGGATTTATGCCAGTAAACACCGTTTTTATAGAGAAGGGAGATATGAACCCCATGAGATATATATCCTGCTTTTCTCATTCTCAGAGACATCTTATCTATTAAACCCATCAAGATTGGAGATATTTCTTCCGGTGTACACAATGTTTTTTGAAGAGCCAAAGAATTTCCGTAGCTTTTTCTCCCGAATTCAACATCATCTATTTCCCATCCTCTCAAACGAAGATACCAATAGTATCCTATGACGGAATGAAATGCATTCTGCAGAGTTTTAGGATCTGTTTTGCAGAAATCCATTACATTATAAATTCCGGCTTTATTAAGTCTTATTATATTGTTTGTTTTTATTCCGCATAGATCTGAAAGATTAAGCCCGGAAAATATTTTTTCATAATTGTTTTTATCTATTATTTCCAATCCATCGGGCTTTTTAAGCTCTGAGGCAGTTTTAGCCAGGAATCTGTTTGTACCTATACCTACTGATACAGTAATCCATTCCCCTATCTCTTTTTTTAGCCTTTTCTTTATATCCTCTCCCACCCAAACAGCACCTTGTTTGAGCGAAGGATACCCCTCAATGTTAAAAACAAATTCATCTATAGATTTAGGTATGGGTTTTTCCACATAATCACATAGTATTTTTTTCAAACGAAGGTGCACGTTTCTATATTTCCAGGGATCCGGTTCCAGAATAATAAGCTGGGGGCAGATTATTCTTCCTTCTTTAACCCTCATTCCTGTTTTTATTCCGAGTTTCTTTGCTTCAAAAGATGGGGCTAATATACATCCATTTGGTGTTTTATAAGCAGCTACGGCAATAGGCTTCCCTCTTAACTGAGGGTTTGCCTGTTGCTCTATAGTGGCAAAGCATGAATTTAAATCTATATGTATTATTGTCGGTATCTTCGGGTTGAACCCGATATTATTCATGAACATATTTGGTCATCTCCAATCTGTTCTAAAGACCAGAATAAATTATCCGTGTTAAGAACCAGTTTAAAAAACAGATTCTCCGTTACAGCGGTGAATATATGAAATAGAGTTTTACCTTTTCTGAAAGAGTAATGAAGCCCTATCTTTTTAATGTGGTAGTTTCTTCCTTCCCAAAGGAGGGATATTGGAAAAGATGTGTTTTTCCTATGGTCATAATATAAGCTGACACTAATTGGGGTTTTTATGTCCTGTATCATTTAAAATACCCGAAGGAAATACGAATATAATATCTTATATAATAGTCAGGGATTTTAATCAATGGGTATTTGTTAAATTCCGTGAAAATGATAGCATGAAAATTATGAAAACTATCATAGTAACGGGAGGCGCGGGGTTTTTAGGAAGTCATTTATGCGAATATCTATTGGAAAAAGGAGACAAAGTCATTTGTTTAGATAATCTTTTCACAGGAAGCAAGGAAAATATTCACCACCTTTTATCCAATCCTAATTTCAGTTTTATAAACCATGATATTATAGACCAGCTTTATCTTGATAATATAATAATTGATCAAATATATAACTTAGCTTGCCCCGCATCACCTATCCATTATCAGATTAACCCCGTAAGAACTATAAAAGCCAATACAATTGGAGTAATTAATATTCTTGGTTTAGCAAAGAAACATAAAGCCAGGATTCTTCAAGCTTCAACCTCTGAGGTTTACGGAGACCCCCTAGTTCATCCCCAGACGGAAGATTACAGGGGAAATGTAAATACAATAGGACCGAGAGCTTGCTATGATGAAGGTAAAAGAGTATCCGAAACTTTATTTTTTGATTATCACCGTCAGCATAAATTGGAGATACGTATAATAAGAATATTTAATACCTACGGTCCTAGAATGGCTTTAGATGATGGAAGAGTAGTATCAAATTTCATTCTCCAGGCATTAAAAGGAGAACCGATTACCATATACGGAGATGGTAAACAGACCAGATCTTTTTGTTACGTAGAGGACATGATCGGAGGAATTTATCTTCTCATGAACAAGGATAATTTTACGGGTCCCGTTAACGTTGGAAATCCAAATGAAATAAATTTACTTGATTTAGCTAATAGAATCATTGAATATACGGAATCAAAATCCAAACTGGTATTTAAAGATCTTCCGGAGGATGATCCCAAACAAAGAAGACCTGATATTTCTCTTGCAAAAAAGGAACTAGGCTGGGAGCCAAAAACACATCTGGAAGAAGGTTTAAAGAAAACCATAGAATACTTTAGGACTAAAGTCTAAATATATTTCTGGCCCCTCAGTACCGTTATTTTCTGTACGCTTCAAAAGCAGCAGCTGCATCAGGATTAATTTCTTGAAGTAGTTCAATAACCTTACTTCTGATTAATATTCCATCTACAACACCGTCTTGAGCTACTTCATCAAGCCACGATTCAATTTCATTAGCAATCTTAATTCCCTCGTCTTCAGTACCCCCGGATTTGATTACAGCCTCCTCTATCTTTTTGGGATCAAAATCCTGAACCTCACCGTTTTTCTTTAACACCTTATACATAGAAAATACACCCCCTTAGTTTATTTAATTGAAATAAATTAATTACTTTTTTCCTTAATATAAGTTAGTTGTATTAATTACCTTTAGGTAAGTTTTCACAAGCAATACCATCCGCATCCCCATCCAATTTGTTGATATCATATCCGGCACCCCCGCATTTATCCAATACTTCCTGAGCTTCGGGTTGCAGCTTAAAGCTGGCGCAGTTATAAATATCTTCTTTACAGCTTTCAAGAAGAAAATTTCCATTTGCATCCCTTTTTATTTTTGCCTCTTCCATACTTTGACCGGACATTATCTTTCCCAAATCCCAGTCATTATTTGTTAACTCCAATCCAAAAGCAGCTGCCAATAACACTAACAAACCTCCGAATAGAGGTTTAAGGAATTTTTTCTTTCCTTCGCTTGCGTCAGCTAAAGGTTTAAATTTAGGAATATTTAATTCTGCCATATACCTCCTTAAGAAACGGAATAAAATAAATAAGCAACTACAAGAATAAGGAAGATTATTAGCAGAAGACGAAGAACTTTATTTCCTCTCATACGTTCCATATTGCTAACCATGAGTAAATCATAACACTTTATTTATATATGTATCAATATATGATGTAAAATATTAGTATGAAAAAATTAAGTCAAGAACAAAAAGATAAAATAAAAGCAGGATTAGAATTGTTATGTGAGGAGAATACCACCTTGGATAAATTGCAAAAGCTTTCCGAATTAATCAAGGATACAAGTGCTCTGGCGGACAAGAAGATAAAACAGGTATTAGATATTGCTGATAGAGTTAGAAAAATACAGGAAGGGGATGTTATTTATCTTTCTCTGGAAAATCTTTCTGAGGATACTCCTAAGAAAAAAGATAGGAAGAAGCTCCTTCTTCTATTATTAAAAAATTGGAAGGATTTACAATCCGAGATTGAAAGAATACATCGAATACAAGAAACAGCTGCAGTATCAGGATTAACAAGTAAGGATAGTGTAGTAAAGACAGGTAAGACCTTACTAACCATGAAAGGACCTTTGGGAGCGGTTACCATTATTGCTGCTGGAATAGTGGCATTAACTACATTTTTAAATAATAAAGCTGTAAATATTGAAGTTAAGAATTATGGATGTTCTCCTATCAGTACACATATGCAGAAGGATATAAATATACCGGGGTTAAAACTTCCTTCAGAAGATATAATTTCAGGAGAGCGGGGTCAGATTACAATACCCGGTATAGATATTAGCGTAGATTTGACTAAGAAGGGTGGCGCTAAAATAAAAGCTTTAAATTTTTCAAAAGAGTTTAATTATTCAGGAGAAATTAAGGACATAATTTATGATGGTAAATCTTTGATGGGAAAGAATAATATAATAAAATTGGGAGAGTCCAAAGACCACGAGTTAATAATTAATTGTGGCAGCAATATTAAAGGGTAGTAGATAATGTTTTAGATTAAAAATTTATTGATTGGGTAGATCGACTGAGGTCTTTCTACGTGATATCATCTATTTTATGCTGGATAGATTAATTGAACTTTTAGATCCGTGGGTTATCTTTGGTTTCTCAGCTCAGTTTGTATTTTTTCTAAGATTTGCAGTTCAGTGGTGGGTTTCAGAAAAGAAAAAAGAGAGTGTTATTCCCGTATCTTTCTGGTATTTAAGTATTGTTGGTACATTAATGATTCTTGTTTATTCCATAAAACGCAGGGATATAGTTTTTATAGCAGCTTCATGTCTTAATTCATTAATATATATAAGAAATCTTATCTTAATATTCAGGAAGAAAGAGAAAGATAGAGCAGAAAGCAGTAATATATAAATATTCTGATTATTTTCAAATTAAATCTATGATTAAAAGATACAGAAAGGATTCGGATATTTCTTATTCCCTGGGAATATCTCCTACTATAGAGCTTCTCAGAAATAGATCGATGGAAACAATAAAAGTGTATCTATCACCGGACGTTTCTGAAGACAGCAAAGGAGTATCAGAGATAAAGAATATATGCCGTGAAAAAGGCATTTCCTGGGAAATTAATAAATCAGTCATGGATAGAATTTCAGTTACCGGCAATACATATACTGCCGGAGTTTATAAGAAATATACTTCTGATTTAGATCCTATGGGTAATCATATTGTATTGTTTGAACCTGCAGATATGGGTAATTTAGGCACTATATGCAGAACAATGTATGCTTATGGATTTAAAGACTTGGCAATTGTTAAACCTGCTGTAGATATATTTGATCCTAAAGTTGGAAGATCTTCTATGGGGGCTGTATATACGGTAAATTATAATTACTTTAATTCAATAGATGAGTATATTTCATTGTATAAACACATTAATTATTTCTTTGTTACCGGTGGAGATAGTATTTTATCTAAAACTATTTTTAATAACCCTTATTCAATATTTTTTGGAAACGAAGGTAAGGGGTTGCCCGCAGACGTTACAGATAAAGGAAAGCGTGTGAGAATACCACAGAGTTCATATGTTGATTCTTTAAATTTATCTGTTGCTGTTGGAATAGCACTCTATCAAATAAATCAGTAGTTTCTATCTTCAGTAAATAGACCTTATTGAAGATATATGTTAATAATTAATAATGGAAATGTTTTTAAAGATTATCCTATATGTTCTTTCTTTTATTGTCCTTTGGTATGCTTCTGATTTGATTATTTCTTCAGTTGATAAAATGTCAAAATCAATAAAAATGTCACGTTTCGCCCTCTCCTTTTTTATTCTGGGAATGCTAACCTCCATGCCTGAAATTGGTGTAGGAATAACTTCAATTATTGAGAATGACCCCCAGATATTCGTCGGAAATCTATTAGGCGGTGTTGTTGTCATATTCTTATTTATTATTCCTATACTTGCAATATTTGGTAATGGGATAAATCTGACTAATAGAATGGACCCCGGAGCATTGTTTATGTCCCTCATTATTTGTGTAGCACCATCCTTTTTAGTAGCCGATAGAAGAGTTGGTATATTTGAAGCTATTTTAATGATTCTCCTATATTTGATTACTTTTTACATTGTCCAAAGAAAACAAAACCTGGTTGAGAGCTTTGAATCAGCAGTAAAGAAAAACGGTAAACATAATTTAGTATCTTTTTTAAGAATATTGATAGGTTTGGTATTAATATTCTTTGTCAGTGATTTCATTGTTGAAAGAACAATGGAATTTTCAGAAATATTAAAAATATCTCCCTTTGTAATTAGTGTGGTGGTGCTATCCATAGGAACTAATTTACCCGAACTATTTATTGCTGTAAGGAGTTTAAAATCAAACAATAAGGATATTGCATTTGGAGACTATATCGGTTCTGCTACTGCCAACACTCTTATATTTGGAGTAATGGTTATGATAAACGGAGGGGCTATAATCATTCCTAATCATTTCATCCAGAGATTTATATTTATATTTATTGGTCTTATTCTTTTCTATTTCTTTGCCCGATCAAAAAACAGATTATCCAGAAAGGAAGCAGTTATTCTGCTTCTGTTATACCTATGTTTTATTGGTGTGGAATTAATCCTTAGTTAATATTTAATTTATTCCCAGTATTATTGTTATCTTATTCTCTTCCGTTTCAATTATTTCTTTCTCAATATCCTTTGTATATCTGAACGACAGTGATACTACCCCAAGGATGATAAAAGAAAGACCGTAAAAGAAATATATATACTCTATCTCATTTGTTAGTAAATCGGGCATTGTTCTAATTATACAGCAGGTATCTATGAAGATATTAATTTTTTAAAAATGTTAGAATCTTTTTATGAAGATTGCTATATTTGCATCTTTCTCCCAGGGAAAGGGAGGGGGTGTGGGCAGAGTAACACACGAGTTAGCCGAAGCTATGTCCAGTAAAGGTCATAGTGTGTTGTTAGTTCAGCCGGGCAGGAAGACGGTAATTGAGCAGACAAATAATTTGAAGAAGCTATACATAAAAAGTATCGGTAATGGAGATATAGATCTTCCTTTACTAACGATAAAGAATATTAAAACTGTATTCAAAGCTTTGGATGATTTATCTCCCGATATTGTTCATGTTCATGATCAAGGTTCTCTTCCGATGCTGGGCTTGGGGTGGGCTAAAAGCACCCGTACCCCATTTATAATGACAATACACATCCTCGCTACAAAAATAACTGATTTTGGAATGAGTGATGTATTCAAGAAATTAAAGTTTATGGTTACCCCCAAGATAGCTCTTTTATATTCAAATACTGTTTATAAAAATACAGATGCATTTATTGTATTAAACGATGCTGCTGAGAAAGAAATGGCAAAAGTTGGATATTCGAACAACGTATATAAAATACCAAATGGTAGAAATATAAAGGTATTCAATCAATGCAGTATACCCGATATTGGGAAAAGGAATAAAACACTAATATTCACAGGCCACTTAACTGCTAGGAAAAACCAGGATTATTTAATAGATGTGATGAAATACCTTCCTGACAATTACAATTTACTTTTGGTAGGAAAGCATCTGGATGAAGATTATTTATCTCAGATGAAGTTAAAAATAGAGAATAATCTTAGAGAATCATCAAATCAGTGCGGAAAAGTATCTATTATGGGTGAAGTTGGATTCTCTAAAATACCTAAAGTATTGGAAAAGAGTCATTTATTTGTATCAGCATCGAAGATGGAGGTTCAAAGTTTAGCTGTTATCGAAGCATTAGCATCAGGAAAACCGGTGGTTGGTTTATCCAATGAAACGATATATGAGCTTATTGATGATTCAGTAGGAAAAAGACTTGATAAAGATACAAGACCGAAGGATTTTGCTTACGAAGTGGAGAGAATATTAAATCTGCCAAAAGATGAATATCTAAATATGTGTGCAAATTGTAGAAAAAGGGTATCTAATTTGGACTGGAGTGTGATAGTAGATAGAACAGTTGAACTATATTCCTCTCTGTTAAGGGAAAAGGATAATACCAAGAATAAGGATAGATGGGAAATATTAAAAGATATATTTCCAAAGGATTTAAATTCTGAAGTAGATATAAAAGTTATATCCAAATCAGTTGCTTTATTCTTTAACGATCATAGAGTAGGGTTAAAGTGGAGAAGGTTTGTAATAGGTTCTTTTATCGGGACAGCAATAATAATTATGTTATTCTTTGCCGAGCAGGGGGTAGAAAAGATAGATAACCGTTTATCAAAATTTTTTGAAATATTAGATAGTTAATTACTTAGATCAGAGTTTTTCTATTCTCATTTCGTCATTTGCGTATGATGATAGGGATGCTATTAATTCATTTTCTTTTGTATTTATATCCAGCCATTTATCTTCCTGATTTAAAGAGATGATTACGGGCATTCTCTCATGAATTTGTTCAACTATTCTATTTGGTCTTGTTGTAATTATTGTATAAGAAAGGATAGTATTACCTTCATTATTTATCCACGATTCATATAATCCTGCAAAGGAAAATGTTTCTTGTGCGTTCAGTCTAATAAAATATGGTGTACTTTTCTTTCCTTCTTCTTTTTTCCACTCATAGAATCCCGAAGCAGGTACTAAACATCTTTTTTTCATGAAAGATCTTCTAAATGAAGGCTTTATATTTATACTTTCCGAACGAGCATTGATATTTTTAAAACCGGTCTTAGGATCTATTGCCCAAGATGGGATTAAACCCCATTTCATTAGATGAATTTCTTTCCCATCATTATTTATTACCACGGGGTGTATTGATCCGGGAAGGCATAGATAATTTGGTTCAAGTTTTGGCGTGTCTTTCAAAGATGTTTTTATAGAGTATCTTTTATATAGATCACCGGTATTTAATAAATATTTACCGCACATATTTGGATTGTATCAAATATACGAATAAATACCGAATACGAAACTGGGATAAATTGAGATATTATTGTTTAGCAGCTTTTATTAATAAAAGCATTCCCAATAAAAAGCTTTTTTTCTCCAGTATTTTAAAATTATGTTTTTCCAATAATATCGGTAAAGATTTACTGGAGAATGTATGCAAATGGGCATGTTTCCAAACCTTTCCTTTGGATGAGGTCCACAGGAACCATATTATTCTAAATAAAATACTATTTGATGGTACTAAAACAATAAATATTCCTTGAGGAGATAAAACTCTTGATACCTCTTTTAGTATTTGATCAATATCAACACAATGTTCTAAGGATTCAATTGAATAAACAGCGCTGAATGTAGAGTTTTCAAAGGGTAGGGTATGAGCATCGGCCGTAATGAATTTTAGATAATCATTTCCCCTTATTTTATTTGCATAATCCACGGAATCTTCTAAAACATCAATTCCTATTATATATGGGCATTGGGTGTATTTTTTGATTTTCTCTGTGAATAAACCATCAGAAGAACCGATATCTAATATTTTCCCATCTATTTTTTGTGATATTTTTTCAACTTCTTTAAATCTTCTACTATGCCAGAATCTTTGAAGGAGGTTTGTTCTTATTGATTTATCATAATATCCGGGGGGAACGTAATCATAAATATGTGTTTTATAATCTTGCATATATGTTTATTTTAAAATAGGAATATACATTTATAACATAATGTTAGGCAGTATTACTAATAATTAAGTTTGATATTTATACACACATATATATCTATCTATTAAGATTGATTTAGATGCAAAATAGGGTAGAAATTAATCTACAGAGATATTACTTCATCTCCCTCTCTAACCTTTTCCGTAACTTTAATTCCGATCTCCTGGCCTTTTTTAGCTTGGGAAATATTTTTATGATCTACTTGCATTTCATTTACTTCCTGTTCAAAGCTTGAGATCTTTCCTTTTATTCTTATTCTATCTCCAATTTTCAAATCTCCGTTTAGTTTTATTATCCCTACATTTATATGATCAAAATAATGGGTTATTACCCCTATTTTCTTTTCTGTCATCTTATCTTTAACACCTCCTTTGTACATAACTTATATTTTATTCATTATAACAAGAATAAAACGGTCAATATAATGATTGAGAATTTCTATCCCATTGTTGGTTAAAGTACTATAATCATGGTATATGAAAGGTGCTGTATTTGTAATCTTTCTTCCATTTATTCTTCCTATCATTGTTGTAGGAGTATTCATTATTAGAATTATACTGAAGGGAAGAAAGGAATCATGGAGAGGGGAAGTATTAAATAAATCATATAATTCAAAAAAGGGTAGTTTTGAGGATAGTAAGAAGATAGAGCATTTTTATACTCTAGAAGTAAAAATGGAAAAAGGAAATATCAGAAACATAGCTGTATCAAGTCAATTTTATGATGAATGTGAGATAGGGGACAAGATAGAGAAACCATCCGGAGTTCTTTATCCCAGGAAGATACCTTATATATAAAAGTAGCTTTAGTGTGCTAGATCAATCCTGAAAAAAGAAGTATTAAAGATATTAATGTAATTACTCCGAATATACCTACGGTTCTAGTAAATAGATTTACAGCTTCTTTCTTATTCCCTTCAATAAAGAGTATTACAGGTTGATAGAAAAATAGGAAAGCCATTATCGCTACAGAAAGTGTAAGTACAAATAGCATAATTAAGGGGGCGCCGAAAGTGTCAGGTTTATTTCTAAAAGGCTGAGTTGCCAAATTCATTACTAAGACAACTAGAATTATGTAAGAAGAAGCAGCAAGTGCATTAATAATAGGATTCCTAGACATAAGGTAATTATAGACCAATTAAATATATTATGCTGTATTAAGAAGATTTAATTTACAAGTACAGATAAATATTTTTTTATGGCTCAGAAATAGTAATATTAATGTAATTGGTTAAATTGTACGAATTTTTCAAGTTTTTGAATACTTTAGGTTAGTAATACAAATTAAAGAGGAATACTTTCGAGTGGGAAAAAATATGGCATAATTTCCATCAGATCTTCAATTAGGTCTAATATTATGCTTCCAATAATTGCTGACCAAATATTCGCAATAAAAGAATAAATTAGTATATTTTTCAACCTATTTTCTTTAAACATAAATTTAATAAGAATCGCTTCAAAAATGATTACTATTAACTCCATAACTAAGAGCGGAACATAGCCCCGCGTTGGTAGAAGAATAGTTGCTAAATAAAAAGTGGGTACAGAAAGTAAATTCGCTGTTAATAAGATACGCAAAGCTTTTTTAGTTCTAAAGCCAAAAAAAACGAGAAATATTGGTATTTCCAAAAGCAATGTAATTGGTGTTATTTGTAACAACACTTTTATATGGTAAATAATAAAATTATCTGACGACAGATCTTTAAAACAGAACTTTATATCTCCCCCAAAAGAACTTCCATCTTGTTCAAGAAATCTATATTTAGGATTATTCTCATATTCTGCGCATCCATTATAAGTTTTAGGGCCAAAAGGTTCCTCACTGCTATAACTACATTCAACCATCATTTCGCTGGGATGGCATTTTGCAATGAAATAGTTTGGATTTGGTACATCAGCAAGAACTATTTTCGGAATAAAAGCCAATGGAAGAAAAAAGAGGAAAATATTAAATAATAATTTTTTCATCGATCTCAGTGTATCATAACTCAGTTGTATTAAGTACAGATTGGCTCGCAAAATGGGATGATTTTGGGCGTATAGATTGGTATGACGGACTGGATTGTCCAGAGGTTGTGTTATTAGAAGCCAGGTCTTTACTGGAAGTTAATAAGTAACCACACCCTGCAACTCACTATATGTTGTAGTAGTTTGCTGTGTGTAAGAACAGGGCATTATAATTGCCGCTCGATACGAAGTTATATTAGCCATATTACATCTCTATATTATTTTAATTCATTTTGGTGCTATTATTTATTAAAGACTGTAAGGATACGCTGGCTTGTTGTGCTACTCACCAGATGTTATGCTGTCGGTCTCGTTAGTATTGTTATTAGTCTGTTTGGTAAGAACAGACCTATCGTTTCTTCGTAAAAGAATCCCTCTACTTTTTCGGTGGTGGGATTTCTTTTTTTACCGTATTGATTAAACATAAAAACACCTCCTCTCAAAGGTTCGCAAAATACGAACGAACCTGGTCTGTAGAAGTTCTGTCGTCGTGAGGAGGGGTTACTTGCCAGCGTACCCTATTCAATCTTCAATTATTCAAGTGCTTATAGCTACAAAAATACCGCCTCATAAAACTGGCGGTTTGTGTGTTGGGCGGGACTCACTTTGCCAGTGAGCGTTTTATTTTTTATCGCTTATGTTTTCATATATAGCACTCACACTCTTTGAGTGTCAAGAGATTGCCCCACATCCCACCGCATTATTCACTTTTCCAAAGAACACCCTATAGTGTTTGACAAAATGACTAAAATGCCCTATAATTGAGTTGTTAACAAGTTAAGAAAGCCAGGTTTTGAATAGAACTTAATGCCCTAAGATTCCATTTAGAGCCTGGCTTTTTTCAAGCCTGTTAATCAATCTTTGTACTCTCCGCAACCATCTACATCTGTTTTATATAGTTGTTGTGGCTGCACTTTGACAAGATACGCAATCCGATAAATCCTTACTTGGGGAAAGAGCTTGTAACCACGATGTTGCAGGTTGTTTCCTCAAGTGAGGCGTACAAAACCAACGATAAAGGTAAAATCTTTCGATTTTTGTCTATAGGAGGACAAAATGGCTACTTTCTTTTTCGTAATGCAGCACAAACCCACCAATGAGCAAATGACCGCCGCCAAGGCAATTGCCGACCGCGTTGTGTGTCTGATGCCTGGCAACCCCGCCGACAAGATTGAAGGTGTCGAGTACTTTGGCAGCACCTCGCTGTTGAATGTCCCCGATGACCCGAGTTTGTCTCGCGATTGGTTTGTCCAGCGGGCTCAGGAGATTTTCAATGTCCTGAACCCTGTCGAAGGCGACACCGTCCACATCATGGGTCAGCAACAGCTGGCTCAGGCGATGAGTGCGATGGCTCGCGATGGTGGTATGAATCGTGTTGAGAGCGTGACTCCCCGCAAAAGCGTTGACCAGACCCAGCCCGATGGCTCGGTGAAGAAAGTCAGCGTGTTCGAGTTCGCGGGTTTCCGTTCCATCTACGATTTCTAAGCTGCAAAATCTCGTGACTTGCCTAAAGTAAAATACGCAGGGGTTCTGAGTCTGTGAGGTCTGGGTCATAGCGTACTGGCTCTGAGAAATCAGAGAAGGAAGCGTGCAGCCCTGTACTGAGATAAAGGATTCCAAAGTTGCAAGCAAGGTTCATGAGAAACAGAAGAAAAAGCCAATTTTAACCTCCAGCAGGAGACTTTAGAGAAAAATTCATTTCTAAAGTCTTATCATCGGATGCGTGTCTTGTCCTGCTTTACCTCTAAGAGGTACTGATGAGTCTTCCGAAAGGCAAGACGAAAGCAGAAGAACCTTGATAATTAAGTAAAATAGTTAGGGAGCAATTAGGCAATCAAGTCTCTTTATTGTCTAATAAACTCCCTGCTATTGGTTACAAATCCCGTACGAAGTGATGTGTCTACAATACGAACAAAGTGAGTATTGGTAGCGAAGCGTCACAAGTCGTTGCAGGTACATTGCTTCGTATGGGAAATAAGCACCCATCCATCTTATTCAAGGGCAAGGTCATTTCGCCCACTTAAAAAAAGGAGTAAAGAAAATGGCTAAGATAGTTCGTTGGAATACAGATAAGGGGTTTGGATTTGTGCGGATTGACGGAAAGGATGCTTTCCTTCATGTTACCGCGATTGAACCTCGCCAGGGTCGTGGTGTTAATCTCTCTGAGCGTGAGGTTGAGGTGCATCAGGTGAGCCAAGGTGACAAGGGTCCCAAAGTTACATCTGCTACATTGATACCCACCGAAGAAGAAAAGGCTGTTATTCAGGCTGAAATCGCTCGCTTAGCTCAGGAGAAAGCCGACCTTGAAGCTGCAAAATCCGCTGAGGAAGCAAGGCGTCGCGAACTCGGTCCTGCAACTATCCTGATTCCCCGTGCACCTGCCTGGTGCTACAAATCGGATGTTCGGATTGACGATGGCGAAGTGAACGAAGGTGTTGTACAAGGCGATTTTGTTAAGTTTAGTCTTCCCTCTCGTGCTCGTATGCGTTCTGCTGCGGAAGGGATGTTTAAGCTGTCGCCTGGGGAGGTCTATGTGCTCATGCACATCTCCTACAATGCCTCGTCCTCCGTTTATGTAGAGCGAACGGAAGGTTTGGAGCAGATTTTCGACTACGGTGACGGACACGGGATGCGTTGGGGCGGTTTATATAAGGTAATTGCCGACCAGTGGACAATTGATTTCTCGATTCCAGGTCATCATGACCACGGAAAGAGTCATCATAGACTGGTGGGTAACAAAACTTCCTTCGAAAACAAGGACAGTGACCGCCTTCGCGAAGACGCTAAGCGTGTGTAACCAATAAGCACGGGAGAACTGGGCGACATTTATACGGTCTAAAAAACCCTCTATAGTGTCGCCCTTTCTCATTTCTATAGACTTTTGTGAGATTTATTTTGAAAAATATACTTAACTTTTAACTTCATCCCAAACAAAATATGTTGTTTTTGACGCTTGTTCTTCTTTATAAGCATACCCGTCTTCGTTGTTGGGTCTAAAAGCATCTGCACCCATTTCAGCGTGGACTACATGGATATTGTATTGAGTATCGAGTCCTGGGTATGTTTTTGTTGGTTTCAACTCTGTTACTAGCTCCGAGTTTGCTACGGTAAGTCCTGATTCTATTCCGAGTTCTTCTGTTGCTCCGCGTAAGGCTGCTTCCTGTGGATTTTCGGTAGCCTTCATCTTTTCAGCAACAGCACCACGCAGGTCTGGTCTTGTTTTCACTGAACCATCTTTTTTTGAAACTTGTCTTGCTTCCCTTAGTTTCCAAACTGTACCATCTGAATCTGTATGTGTTATGTCCACAGCCACCACATTAACTGTTCTCAATACTTTACCTTCGACTATTTCTAATGTTGTCTCACCTTCCTCAAGTTCATGAAACAAATCTTCTGGCGTTTTAGTTCCTCCTGTTCCGTTCCAACTTTCAACAGGAACACCGTGTTGCTGCAACAAAGTTACCATCTCATCCAATCTTTCCTCGGGTGACCGAGTTGTTTCACTTAGATTTTTTGTCATGTTTATAGTTTACCCTATATTTTTTAACTTGGTAAAACTTGGTGCTCTAAAGAGTTTTGGCGGTTTTTTGGGATAAAATATACTTATGTTATCAGGTCTAACCGTTTCCGAGCGTGCCTTCCTTACAAAATATGCAGAATATAGAAATGGAACTAAAGCAGCATTAGAAGTATTCAAGATAAAAGGTAAGAATCCTCGCAAAATAGCATCTACAATGGCTTCTCAGATACTAAAACGAGACAGGGTGAAGGAATATCTGGAAGGATTTATAACCAATGAGGAGCTGGTGCTTCAATTGAAAAAAGGCTTACACGCTACTAAGGAAATACAACTGCGAGATGGTTCTACTATGCTTGTTGAGGATTGGACAACTACTATCAAATGCCTTGAACTTATTTTCAAAATGAAAGGATATATACATCCGAAAGAAGAACCAAGAACAGAACGAACAGGAGGAATCAAGGTAAAGTTTATAACACACAAAGTGCTTTAGGGACTTGGATACAGGGAGTCCCAGAACCTATGAGGGGATTACCTCGCGTGTAAAAATAAAAAATCCAAACCGACAAGAAGCTCGACAAGTATCCCGTCGTCTATTCCGACAACAACCGCCCCAACTTCCACACTATTGACAAGTCCAGCAAGCAGTAGTACCATAGCAACCATGATGGAAGAAAAAATACGGGGTTTATCCCTGGTACAAGTTGATATGCTCAACGCTATCTTGAGCTCGGAAAAGAAGGTTATATCCAGTTCTGAGGTCATTAAAAGCCTAAAAATAGGAAGCGGTCAAAGTGTTTCTGCTTTGGCTTCACTTTCTGTTGGTAACAAGCCCCTTGTGAAAAAGATGGGCAAGAGGTCGGCACGCGAAGGCATCCTTTGGATGTTTAATGATGCTGACTACGACAGAAAAGAAGCTGTGAAGGCTATTAAAGGTATCTTAGCTGATTGGGAGAAGGTCGGTGGGATTGAGACCTTGAATAACTAATATGGACGAAAACACTCTTGTAAACGGATTCAAAGATACACTCAGAGCAAACAAAGCTCTATTGCCCACAGAAACTAAAAGGCTGGCTGTTCAGATAACCTTTGACGGTAACCAGCAAAAAGTATTTGGTAAGTTTAATGAAAAGAAGATTAAGACAATTAAAATAAGCAAAAGTTCGTAATAAATCTTTAGCTTGAAAGAATAAGGTTTATTACCACTTCGTGATTGGAATAAGGCACGGCTGTAAAAAACAGTCGTGTTTTTTTATGCCCAAAAAGTAAAACTATGCTAAGTGCAGAGCTATTAACAGAACTAAAAATAATACTGGCAGAGGAATATCACCTTGAACTTGGTGAGGATGTCTTATTTGAAGTAGCAACAGCATTACTTAGTTTCTTTTTAACTTTAGAGGATGCAGCAAATGCCGCAAGGATTTAGAAGGCACATTGACCTGGATATGATGGATTTTTTGATGAATCAAATATCCGAGAGGATTGATAAAGCCAGCGAGTATTTTATGAAAAGAGTTGCAGCACTACAAAGGGGCGACCGATGGACTGCTGAGTTTATAGAGGAAATGCATATAAAAATGCTGGATGCCCAAGTTTCGTATTTAGTTAAAAAACTGTCCGAAGTTCTTAATGGAGTAAAAAATGATTGAAGATGAAATAACAAAGGAAATAACACCGCCTACTAATACATCCGGGTTTCAACCAATGGGTGCTGAGGATGTAATCCGAACTCTTGACCCAACAATTAAGCAAGACAACACAAACAAACTACTAACACTTTTGGGGATGATAAACGCCTATACAGAAGAAAATCAGATGAACATTGCTTTCATTGCACCTTCGAGTACGGGTAAGTCACACATACCGTTAGAGGTATCGCTGCTCTTTCCGAGCGAAGATTTAATCAAGTTAGGCAATGCGAGTCCGACAGCATTTTTTCACGAGAGGGGTGTGTACGATAAAGAAACAAATACTATAAAGGTTGATTTAGAAAGAAAAATAGTAATCTTCCTTGACCAGCCGAATACAGGCTTGCTGGAGAAAATAAGAGCGTTACTGTCTCATGACGACAAAGAGATTGCCAGCAAAATAACTGACAAGAGTGAGAAACACGGTATGCGAACAAAAACAATTGTTATGAGAGGCTTTTCAACTTTTGTGTTTTGCACGGCGGGATTAAGAACTGACGAACAGGAATCCACAAGGTTCTTACTTCTAAGCCCAGAGATTACACAAGAGAAAATCCGAGAGGCTGTACTGCAAAAGATTAAAAAGAGTTCGAACAGCCTTGCTTTTAGCAGGAAGTTAAATGCTAATCCAGAAAGACAGTTGTTAATGCAAAGAATCAGAGCAATAAAGGAAGCCCATGTTTACGATATAAAAATACAAAATGAAAAGTTGGTTGAGGATATGTTCTTTTCAAAAAACACGAAACCTAAGCCGCGAGACCAGCGTGATATTGCGAAAATAATTAACATTATAAAATCCTTTGCTTTGCTTAATCTTTGGTTTAGGGACAGGGACGGTTTATCCATAGTTGCAAACGACGATGATATTAAAAATGGATTTGCTATCTGGGATTCATTGTCCGAATCACAGTCGTTAAGTCTGCCGCCCTATGTTCACAACATCTATAAAGATGTAATTGTTCCAGAGTATAAACGAAAAAATCCAGATAATGCTCTTGTCAAAGCTGGTCTATCTCGTGGAGACCTTATGAGTGCACATTATAAGTACTACAACCGCACGCTTTCTTCTTGGGATTTGCGGGGAATAGTCGCTTTGCTGGAAACCGCAGGATTGATTTTCCAAGAATCGGACGCCGCCGACAAACGCCGCACTCTCATCTACCCTACATTTTCCAGGGAGGAGCAAAACAATAGTGAGGTGAGGGGTGGGGAGACAGATGCAGAGAAGGCATTAAACGAGCTATTTCCAGATAGTTTGGATTTAGATTCCATTTAGTTTATTTGTTCTGCCCTTTTTTAAGGAGGTGATATAAAATGATTGTACATACAGAGCTTCGTAGTTTTAGGAAAAAACCTGTGATACTGGTATATACACGTATCAGTTCTGTAGACCAGCTTGACGCTATTGCTTTAGCTCGGAAGCGTGTTAAGAGCAGTATACATAGCGTACGACAAGGTGTACTTAGAAAAAACAGTGTAGAAGAGCTCTCAAAAAATACTGCCCATAAAATAAGGATGTGAATATATATTTAAGTTTTAATTAAGGCTTTTATCCGTTTGATTCTGCCCGTTAGATGGGTAACTGAATAAAGATGATTAACTATGCTGATTTATTTTGCCGCGTAAGCAGCAAAGAGCAGGAGCTTGAAGGTTACAGTCTGCCCTCGCAAGAAAAACTATTAAAGGAATACTGTCTTCAGAAAGGTTTTGGAGTTGGTAAGGTATTTGCCATTTCTGAATCCGCAGGTGGACAAAAACAAAGGAAACTATTCAACGAGATGCTAAAGCATCTTGAAAAAAGTAACACCTCTGTTTTGGTTGTCGAAAAGACAGACCGTTTGACCAGAAATCACTCGGATGCTGTAGAAATAAACAAATGGATAGAAAAGGATTCGAATAGGCAAGTCCACTTTGTTAAGGAAAGTTTTGTTTTGCATAGAGATTCTAAGTCAAATGAAAAGTTGGTATGGAATATGAAAGTATCCATAGCCCAGTATTATCTGGACAACCTTAGCGAGGAAGTCAAAAAAGGTCAAAAAGAGAAGTTGGAACAGGGACAGTTGCCAACTCGACCGCCCCTTGGCTACAGGACTATAGGTGAGAAGGGACACAAAATCCATGTACCAGATGAAAAAACAATGCACTTTGTACTCAATATGTTTAATTATTACGCGTCTGGTAACTATTCGATAATTAAACTTACAAAGCAGCTCTATTCGGAAGGTTTGCGTTCAATAAACGGAAGGAGAGTTCCCAAAAGCCGTATACACGAATATCTAAGAAACCCTTTCTACATAGGGATAAATGTATGGAACAAGAAGCAGTATCCAGCAACACATGAAACTTTTATTGACCGAAAGGTCTTTGAAAAAGTCCAGCAGATGCTTTCTGGAAGAAATACTCCAAAATACGCAAGATTGGAACACCTATTTAAGGGGTATATAAAGTGTGGGGAGTGTGCGGGTACGATTACTTGGGAAGAACACAAAGGTTTTGAATACGGTCATTGCAACCATTACAAGGATTGTACGCAGGAGAAATGGGTTAGGGAGAGCGAAGTAGAGCAGCAATTACTTCCAGGGTTTGACGCCTTACAGATTAAAAACCAACGCTTAATGGAGTGGGTCAAAAAAGCATTAAAAACTACACATAAAACTGAGACCGAGCAGTTCTCTAGCATCTTAGAGCAGCTAAACGCAAGGGAACAGCAAATAAAAGTAAGGCTAAGCAGGCTCTATGATGATAAGCTCGATAACAAGGTCAACGAGGAGTTCTACAACCAGAAGTTTAATGAGTACTCAAAGGAGCGTAGCGAGATTGAAGACCAGAGAAAGCGTTATAACACAGGAGATAAGAAATACTACGAACTCGGTTCTACTTTATATGATTTAGCTCAAAAGGCTAAGGATATTTACATAAGTGCGGATATGGAGAAAAAACGAAAACTTATAAGATTAGTCTTCGCAGATATGAAGCTAAACGAAGGAGCTTTAACTTATGCTTACTCCAAGCCGTTTCAGCTACTTGCGGATGCTATAAACGGAACTAACAGTTCGAAACTGTCTGAGACTAAGCGAGTTTTGGAAAAAACTTTCGAACTTAATAGTTTGGTTGATACTAAGGGAAATAATGATGCTTCTGTTGTTGCACGACCTTTATGGCTCCCTTTGGTTGACATGTTTTGTAATCACAAAATAGATTTAAGTTATGTAAGTGTACCTTCCCTCGAGATGTTAGTTGGAGTTAATAGTACGTGAAACCACCATCCACAACAATGGTTGTACCGTTCACAAAACTAGAATCCTCTGAAGCAAGGAATGTAGCAACTTTAGCAATTTCTTCTGGCTTGCCAAACCTACCTACTGCTATGTTTTCGGTTTCTTTTTCGACATAATCCGCTGGTAAATATTTGTTGATTTCTGTATCTACCCAGCCTGGTGCTATATTATTGATCAAAATCTTAGGCGCTAGTTCTTTAGCAAGACTCTTTGTTATAGCTATTACTCCTGCCTTTGAGGCATCATAATCCATAGAGTCGGTGCTTACAGTGCTGATTCCGTTTGTAGACGATATGTTTATAATTCTGCTTCCCTCTGGCATGTGGGGTATTGTGTATTTGCAACATAAGAATGTACCTATCAGGTTTACACCTAATGTTTTGTTCCATTGTTCAACTGTTTTTTCCATGAAGGGTATATCGAAAACAATTCCTGCATTGTTGACTAAAATATCAATCTTTCCAAATTCCGCTACGGCTTGTTCAATCATGTTTTTCACTTCATCTTCATTGGAAACATCTGCTTTTATAGCTATTGCTTGCGTTCCACTTTTAGTTATTTCATCTACAACCTTATTAGCTTCATCGGGAGACTTATGGTAGTTAACAACAACATTGGCACCTTCTTTTGCCATTTCGATTGCTACAGCTTTGCCGATACCCCTGCTCGATCCCGTTATTAGTGCTACTTTGTTTTTTAATTTCATATTTATAATACTAATACATTAGGTTTCTGTACTTTTTACAAAATTACCCTAATTCAAAAAAGTCCTCATCAAGTTCTTTAACTTCGTAAGTATTTTTAATTTGAACGCCAATGTTATACCTGATCATTAAACCCACTAGTTGGTTTCCATCTATAAGAATAATTTTATGATTTCTAGCTTCCGTGGCTTTTTTTACAGCAGAATCATCGAAAATTGAAGTAGTTACAAAGATACCTTTGCTGACATCGCCACTCATAGCTCCGATAAAATTCCTGATCTCTGGTTCCCTAACCCTGTTACCATCCCCGTACCTTTTTGCCTGAATGTATATTTTTTCAATTCCAAGCTGATCTTGATTGATAATCCCATCAATCCCACCGTCGTGAGATTTTGTTGTCTCCTCAAAATCACCATAACCCATTTTTTTAAACAATTGCAAAACAATTTTTTGAAAATAGTAGGGATTACTTTCATGTAACCTCTCTAGAAGGTCTTTCTTTAGTGATTTTTCAAATTCACTAAACCCCTTTTCTATCAAGTCAACAGGTGTCATATCCTCAGTATCGGCATTAGTAATCGCATCTTCTTTTTTTGATCTAGTCGGAATATATGATTGAAAATCACTGTCGTCCTCAAGCATTTTTAAGGTAAATTCAGACGGGTTGGAGTTTAAAAAATCTGAACCTTTCTTAGTAATCTTAACCATTCCACGAGAAGGTCTTTCAACAAACTTTCCTTGACTTAAATAACTGACTGCCCAAAAAACCCTGTTGTGATATCTCAGTTCCCCGCTATCTAGTCTTTCAGAAGCTTCCTCTGAAGTTAGGGTCAGGTAGCCGTTATTTAATATTTGGTCAGGTAAGTCAGAAGTCTTTTGTTCTTTACCATGGTTCAAGACTTTTAATATTGCTAAGAATGTTTGATGAAATTTTGGTACAGCCATACCTGTATTATATCCGATGTTAAGCAATGATAAAATACTAACCATGGATGCTAAACAATTTACAATGTATGTTGATGAAAGCGGTGATGATCTGATATACGAATTGCCTATGTGGGAAGCTGACCCCATACTAGAAACCCACTGTACTTTAATGGGTGTGGTGATTGCCCACAATAATAAAGATCCACTAAGGGATGAATTAAATCAGATTAAAGAGGATATTTTCAGGACTAAAGAAATAGTTTTACACAGTGTTGATATTAGAAACAAAAGAGGAGCTTTTGTATGTTTTCACTATAGCCCCGAATTATACGGTGATTTTAAATCCAGAATGAATGTTCTAACAAACAATATACGTCCTGTTTTAATCTGTAGTTCCTTAGATAAAAAAAGATGGGTTGAGAAATTTCCAAGAAAACTATTTTTTAATGACGATCCTTATGAGCAGGCTTTTGAATACCTTATTGAAAGATACGCACATTTTTTAAACTCCCAAGAAAGTGACAAGATTGTCGGGAATATAGTTATTGAGAACAGGGGAAATAGTCTGAAAAATAAGAAACTAAAGAATGTGTTGGAAAGCTTAAGAAATTGCGGTAACAATTACTACAAGGTCGATTTTTTTAATAGCCTTGGGAGTAAGATCGAGTTTCAAGCCAAGAAATTAAACATTCCAGGATTGCAACTTAGCGACTACTTTGTATACCCATTCTACATGAATCATAAAATGCCCTCTTATGAAAATCAACACTACGAGTTCTTAGAGCAATTTATATACCCTGGGGAGTATGCAAGGTTTGGGTATAAGAAATGGCCAATATAAACAATAAGACCTATCTTCATAGGTCCTATTGCGTTCCTCAACGAAGAACTAACACTACTAAATAGTGTAAGTAAATTATAACAAAATTATGAAGATGTAATGAAGATATATTTTTATGTAGCTCAACAACAGAATAAAGGTTTTATTCCAAGGTATGTTTACACAAAAACAAATACTTTGAGGGAAGCAAACACTATTGTGAAGGGTGCTCTTGATAAATACACCTATGCTCTTTTGAAAGCGCTTGAAGATAATAAGGATTTTGTTGACGACGTGTTGTCACTTAGAAAGAAGTTTGATGTACCTGATGATGGGTTTACCTTAGAAGAATGGGACGTAGCAAAGAAAGAAAATCCTATTTACAAAGGATCTGCTATACAGCGTGAGGATTACTGACGATGTATATGACAAATTCTATGAAGAGTTTCGTACTGAAATATCTGAAATTGATACCAAATTATCTATGTTACAAGATGCCGAAGATAATTACTACATAACCGCTAGGTACTTGCTAGAGCTAGCAAATAGAGCCTATGACTTATTTATAAGTTCGGAAGTTGAAGAAAGAAGGCAATTATTGAAGTTGGTACTATCGAACCTAAGGGTAGAGGGCAGTAATGTTTGCTATGACGCCGTAAAACCCTTTGATTCAATACTCGTTTCTGCAAATAGTCAATCTTGGCTCGCTAAATGGGACGATTTTCGTACTCTAGAAATAGAAAGTTTCGTTTATGAAGAGGCACTGTTAGTATTGAATGATTGATTACCCCACACCCCCACACACTATATGTCTGTATTGAGGGTTATTCTCTCTAACCTTTTTAGCCTTATAGTTGTAAAATGTGGCTATGGCGTTGTCAAAACGACTTAGATTCAAGATATTCGAAAAATATAACTTTACTTGTCAGTACTGTGGCAGGAAACCTCCTGAAGTAGTACTTGAGGTTGACCATGTAGTTTCCCGAAAAGATGGTGGGTTAGACGAAGAGCTAAATCTTATATGTAGCTGTTTTGATTGTAACAGGGGTAAAAGTGAAACTTCCTTAGACCTTCAGAAGATAAAGAATCAGAACTTTAAGAAAGAGCTCGAATATCTTGAAGAACGAAAGCAACAACTAGAGGCTTATTATAACTTTATAAAGCGTAAGGAAGAACTAGAGAATGAAGAACTCGAGATATTTCAAAGAGCATGGGAAGATTCCTCAAACGGTGAGAACTCTTTGACTGACCATGGTTTGAATGATATTAGGAAGCTAAAAGAGACTTATACAACCGACTTAGTGTTAGAAGCGATTAAGTTGGCATGGAAAACCGAAAAAGTACCTAACGATGAAAAGTTTAGATATATGTGCGGTATATTGAAGAATAAACAACGGGTAAGTGATGACCCAGAAACGGAAGAACATGTAAGAGTCGAAATGAAAAAGTTTTTCGAAGGGTGGAATCATTATAGTAATCGAAGCGGTTTTGGTCCTGTAACGGTGGATTATAATCTGAAAAATGAGATTGCTGGGATATTTAAGTTTGGTTGGACATATAGCGACATTGCTGATTATGTAAAAGAGGCTTTCGATTTTCATCATTATGATTATAGTTACCAACTAATGAAGTTACTTAAGCAGGATAAAAGGATATATAAACATGATTAGAGCATATAAACCTAATAAGAGCGGAAACTATTCTGGTCAGTATTTGATTACTAGCTACAACATGGAAAATAAAGTTTGGGAGTACTTACGGAGATTTAGGAATAAGGATTATTGCACAAATAAACTAAAAGAACTTATACTGCCTAGCTCAACTAATTATTCGAAAATAACTACTAAGGCAGAACACATTTCTGCTGCAATAGTTCAAGCCGAAAGCTACTACCAATCTGCAAGAACAGCCTCGTTAGAGGTTAAACCCCTCCTTTTATATTATGGTATGGTGGGTTTAGCCAAATGTTTGATTATGTTGGGAGACAATGAGTATACTTTAGCTTCTGATGATATAAGTAATGAAAATCACAGTCAACACGGTCTTAGCAATAAAGTTAAACGAGGGTATACAAATGATGAAACTGCTCGCGATGGTAATGAGCTCTCCCCAGAGTTTTGTTATATAAAGAGTGCTGGGTTGTATCCATTACTAAGGGATTGTTATTCAGTAACCAAGATTACAAATGGTGAGCGGCTTACTGTAAAAGATTTACTATCTTTATTCCCCGAGACACAAAAGGATTATTTTGAATATTATAAGGAAGCCCCTCGTGTATGGAGATGTGATGGTCATTATGGAAAACACATAACACATGATAATTACCAGCTAATAAAGTTTATAGACTACGATACACTATTCTTTAGAACCTCTCCTACTGATAAATACGAAGATGTGTTGAAAAATGCATTTCCAGAACTCACCACAAAATATGTTGTAGACGGTGCATGTTATCTATCTACAAATGAAATAGTAGGAGTTGACGATGGTATTTACTTAAGCGAATCCCTTAATGGAGCGAGTTTTGCCTTTTGTAAAATCAGAAACATCGGATTGTCTGATATAGATATACACTTCCTTCTAATGTTCATACTAAGCAATATAGTGAGATACAGACAAGATAAGTGGTCAAATCTTATAAATAGAACCTTTAATAATGATTTTTCAATGATTGAGTCTTTCTTAGAGGTGTCGCAAGTAAAGTTTCCTATGTTGGTTTTACGAGAACTTGAATCCAAAGATTATGAGTTTGTGGAGAGAATAGCTCGCTGGGGATAACAATGTGGTTTAGTCAAACTATTATATTCGTTCATCCTTTTGTGTTATACAGCCCGCTTGGCTATTTTTTTCTAATCTTTTTAACAACCTTAGCCATGATTTCGACTATAAACGCAGCAAAAAATAGAAGTGTAACTAACCCAAGAGGAAAGAAATCTGGGAAAATATTAGAGAGAGTTGCACTAACTAACCATCCGACAAGAAAAACTAACCACCCAAGTTTTTTATTTGTGGGTATAGAAAAATAGCTCATTTTATCCTCCTAGTAAAAATATTTATTATCTTCAAAGTACTTCTTATATTCTGTTCTGATATTTTGTAGTCCTGCTGTTGTTACTTTTGTATTTTGTCCAAAACCTTTAAGTTCGTAATCTCCTGTGGATAGTTTATAAACTAAGGCGGTAAACATTTTGTCTGGTTTGTTCACAAATATGATTTCTAGTTGTTTTCCGCCTGCTAAGGAGTTATTTTCTTCGTATACAATAAAAGGGCTTGTATAATAATCACTATCATAATCGCTTATACCGTTAGTGGTTTTACTATTCGGTGATTTCAAATATTCATTTAACTGATTTCTTAAGAACAGGGCTTCTGAGTTATTAAAATAAGGATTTTCATTTGTTGTTACTTGTGGGTTAGTAGTTTTATGGGTACTGCTAAATAGATAAAACCCTATTAGAGCTAATAAACAGATTACTAAAGGGACTACTATTTTCTTTTTCATAACTTCAATCTTTTCTTCCAATTATGTACAGCATGAACATGAGAACCCCGTATCCAATTAAAATAATGGTGTTGAGTATATGAAACCCATCTAAGATGACTGCAAAAATGACAATAGGTATTACAATGACTCCTACGCCTACAGTGATATGAAGAAATGTCTTCCAAAAAGTTTTTGAGCCTGTGTGGGCAACCATTTTTCTTATACTTGATATGCCGAATTTCTGTGTTTCTTTAATATAGCTTTTACTGTTATTAAAAATGCTTTCCCAATTATTTTTAGCACTCGCTTCTTTCCATAGATAATAAACACCATAAAGTAGTAAAAAGACGATTAAAAAGCTTCCCGCTTCTAAAACTTGACCAAATCCTTGTACTTCTAAGGTATCGTTTTCGTGGTTATAATCCCAGCCGAATGATTCTCCTAGCCAATATCTAACCTGATAGAATCCAGCAAACAAATAAACAACTAATACAATCCAAAATATCCATTTTATTAATCTTTCACTCAAACTGTCTTTTTGCGGCATAAAAAAGGGACTACCTCCTTGTCCCTAGCCGCGAAGCATTGAGTCCAGAGGGAAGTAGCCCCTTTTAGGACTCAACGCTTTTTCAGCGTAAACTTAGTTCGCGGCTAGGTTATAATGGACCTATTATCTCACTATAAGCATTTTCTGACCATATTTTATAGACATAATGGAAAGTGAAAAATATACAGTAATAACCTAGTGTTATTTCAATAGGTTTCTATCTAAATAACAAGGCTTTTTAGTTGCGGTCATAAGATTTTCTGATAGATGTGTGTATAAATGAAAAAAATACAAAAGTGTATGGATTACATACTTTTTGACCTGTGTATCCTATTATTTATACCTGTTATTTTTCACCAAAAGTGTGAGGATATGACCCAATTAGCTTAGAGGGGTGGGTACAAACTTGAGCTACCCCTACCCCACATACCCCGAGATAGTATAATCGCCTTATTATGACGATGAATATTAAGCTCTCACCAAAGGCTGCAACCCACGAAGTTGATGACCGTGACCGAATGCTTTGTTTACTCCTTGCATTTCACTCCAGCTTTCAAAAGGATATAAACGATGCCAGAAGAGAACACAACATAAACCAAATAACAGAGTACCCAAAAGAAGCAACAATGTCTGATTTAATAAGGTTGTTTGCCCGAACTGTTAAAAACTCTGTTCTTGAGAAAGTTTCAGATTCCTTAATGCAAAAATATGAACTAACGGATAATTGGAAATATTCAATAAAATCTGCCCTTATTACAAATACCTTATTAGTTCCTGAAGATATTGAACCAATGTATATCACATTACCTAGCCGTATTAAGCCGCTCATATCGGATACTTTAGGGATAGATGACCCAAAGGTGAAAGAATACCTTCTTACCAAGAGATTGCTTGAGGCATATAAATACCCCTCAATCGAGATTAGAAGGCAAGTAACTATTCATGAGATTAAAACCTGGTTAACGAAGCACAAAGATATGTTTGACCTAATACAATTAGAAGTTCCTAGAAAAAACACAGTGAGTATGGAGGAAAAGACATTTTACTGGGGGACAATGGTTGCATTTAATGCTGCCGAGGGCAAAAAACCCGAGTACACAAAACTTTGTACGATGTTCAATGATGCTTTTGACCCTAAAGAGATTCCTTTTGAAGTACCCGATGAAGCGGCATTAAGAACACATTATATGACCTATCTTGAATCTCTGAAAACTCGCGGTATGCCAATATAAATACCTGTTCGTCAACTCGGTCTTTTATCAAAATCATTATCACGATTTAGATTAAGCTTATGATTTATGAAAATAAACATAAGCCTGGAAATGAGATTAACTATTACAACACTTCGGATTTATATCTCGTTGCAACTTTAACTCTTTGGTATCCAATTGAGAGTTTAGATAAAAATAATCCCGAAAAAACCGTTTTCAACTTTCTTCTCACAGATGCCTTTCAAAATACTTTAGATAAATATTGGCGTAATGAACTTTTAGTGGAACCTAAAGCATTACTTAATAACCTCAAAGTAGTCAAAACTAGGTTATATGAGGATTAGGTATGGTTTCAGAAGGTTTATTACTTGAACTTAGTCAGCTATTCAAAGAAGAGTTCAGTATTGAGCTTTCAAAAGAGGATACAAGAGATTTAGCAGATTTTTTGTTGAGTTATTTTTCGTTGTTGCTCGGTATAGGAGAAAGTCATGAATAATGATAAACGCCTTGATATTAATAGGCTTTGTTATTTTGTTGACTTGTACTGCAAAAAAGTTGATTTAGGAACCAAGTATTTTATGTTGCGAGTTGAAGCTCTTCGAAAAGGCGATAAAGAAAAAGTCGATTACATTGAAAACATGTTACTAAAGCCCGCAGATATTCAAGCCGAATACGCCGCTAAGAAGATTTTACAAGTAATTAGTTAACAGGAAATATAATATGAAAAATGTAGATGAAGAAATATACGAAGATGAGAATCTCGAAGGATTACCCGTAGATACATCAAGATTTAAGCCGATGGGTGCTACAGATATTATTCGTATTCTTGAACCAACAATTAAACAAGATAACACTAACAAGTTTCTGGTATTTTCTGCGATGCTTAATGCTTATACAGAAGAGAATCAGATGAATATTGCTTTTATTGCCCCATCTAGCTCTGGCAAGAGTCATATTCCGCATGAAGTTTCAATGTTGTTTCCGAAGGAAGACTTAATCATGTTAGGCTCTGCATCACCTACGGCTTTTTATCACGATATGGGTGCCTACGATAAAGAAACGAACACATTAACAGTCGATTTGGAAAGAAAAATAGTAATATTTTTAGACCAACCGAATACTGCTCTATTGGAGCGGCTACGAGCACTCTTATCTCATGATGAAAAGGAGGTAAAAAACAAAATAACTGACAAAAGTGAGAAAAAGGGTATGAGAACGAAGAATGTTATCTTGCGTGGGTTTTCAACATTTGTGTTTTGTACGGCGGGTCTAAAAGTAGACGAACAGGAAAGTACAAGGTTCTTACTTTTAAGTCCAGAAATCAGTCAAGAAAAAATCCGTGAAGCAGTATTGCAAAGGATTCACAAAGGCTCAGATTGTGAAAGTTATAACAGATTATTAAATGCTAATCCCGAAAGGCAATTACTTAAGCAAAGAATATTAGCCATAAAACAAGCCCATGTTATTGATATAAAAATAAACAACCCAGAACTTATTGAAGAGATGTTTTTTAAGAGACAAAAAAAGTTAAAACCGCGTGACCAACGAGATATTGCAAAGATTATGAACATAATAAAATCTTTTGCACTGATTAATTATTGGTTTAGAGAAAAAGATGGCTTAAGTATAGTTGCGAATAATGATGATATTACGAATGCCTTTGAGATTTGGGACTCACTTTCTGATGCACAATCTTTAGGATTACCTCCTTATATTTACGATATGTACAACGATGTAATAGTTAGTGAGTTTCAAAAGGTAAACGAAAAGAATGTAGGTGTTTGGATAGGTTTAACCCGCGGGAGAATCGCCTCCGTTCACTATGAGGTGTATGGTCGTTACATAGCTGATTGGCAATTACGACAAATAATAACCATGTTAGAAACGGCGGGTCTTATTTATCAAGAAGCTGATGAAATAGACAAAAGAAAAATGCTTGTTTATCCAACTTTTGCTAGGAAGGAAGGTAGTACAAATAATAGTGAGGAGAGGGGTGGGGTTATTGCTGATTTGGATAATCCCGAGGGTTTACTTGATATTTTCGATGGAAACCTGCCCGAAATAAGTATATAATTAGCTTGCGTTCAGGAATACTATTGGATTTTTTTATGCCTCCATTGGTACAGAACCCAATAGTTCTGAACGCGACCAGTGGGGGCATATTTTATGAAAAAAGCATTAGTATTATGTAGAGTAAGTTCAAAAGAGCAGGAAGAAACAGGCTATTCTTTACCTGCCCAAGAAAAGTTTCTTAAAGAGTACTGCCAGAGAAATGATATGGATGTGGCAAAGGTATTTGCTATATCCGAATCGGCTACAGGTAAGAAGCAACGACAACTATTTAACCAAATGATGCAGTTTGCCTTGAAGCAAGATATTAAAATGATTGTTTGTGAAAAAGTAGACCGCTTAACACGCAACTTCAAAGACGCCGTTATGATTGACGAATGGTTAGAAAAAGATGAGATGCGACAAGTACATCTGGTTAAAGACGCTCTTATAATGCATAAAAACTCCCGTTCACAAGAGAAGCTTAATTGGGGTGTGCGAATCCTTTTTGCCAAAAACTACACAGATAACTTAAGCGAAGAAGTTAAAAAAGGTCAAAAGGAGAAGCTTTCACAAGGTTGGTTACCAACAAAACCGCCAATGGGGTACAAAACAATCGGAGAAAAAGGGCACCGAATACATGTAGCCGATGAAACCACAAAACCATTAGCAATCAAAATGTTCAAATACTATGTTTCGGGTAATTATTCTCTTGAAAAGTTGTCGACAAAACTTTATGAGGATGGTTTGAGGTCGGTAAACGGTAAAAAAGTACCAAAAAGTAGAATCCATGAATATCTATCGGACCCGTTTTACATTGGAATGAACAAATGGAACGGTAAGCAAAGCATTGGTAATCAGGAAATCTTTATTGAAAAAGACACCTTTAACAAAGTACAGTTAATGTTAAAAGGTAAGACAACACCAAAACTTAATAAACATGACTTTCCATTTAAGGGTCAGGTAAAGTGTGCAGAGTGTAAAGGTTTAGTAACTTGGGAAATCCAAAAAGGTACCAATTACGGCCATTGTAATCACTACAGACCCTGTTCACAATTAAAGTGGGTAAAAGAAAAGGACTTGGAAACTCAAGTAACGCCCTCCATCACCGCTCTTAAGGTGAAAAACGAACGCTTATTGGATTGGATACGCAGGGCATTAAAAGAAACTCACTACGAGGAATCAAGACAATATGAGAATGTATCCAAAAGCTTCAATGAAAGAGATGAACAGCTTAAAAAGAGATTAGGTGCTCTTTATATCGACAAACTTGATGGAAAAATAACCGAGGAGTTTTATCAAGAAAAGTTTCAGGAGTTTACGGGCGAAAGAAATGACCTAGTGGAGCAAAGAAAGAAGCTCAACACGAAAGATAACAGCTTTTATGAGAAAACTACTGCTTTATATGATGTTGCTCAAAGGGGTGTAGAGATTTACGAAGAATCAAAAGAGTTCAGGAAACGCAGATTAATTAAGCTGATATTTAAGGATATGGTTCTTAATAGCGGAAAGTTGGATTTTGCCTACACAGAGCCTTACAAGATATTACGCAGAGCTGTAGAAGAGACTAACGGTTCGAAAATAGCTGAAAATCCTACTTTTATGGAAAATATTTTCGAACTTAAGGATTTTAGCGATATTACAGCAAAAATGAAGCCTTTAGGTGTTGATTGTTCTTTATGGCTCGCCAGATGGGATGATTTTCGTACTATGGAAATAGAGAGTTATGTTTTTGAAGAAGCTCAAACCATACTTGCCTCTTAATTTCCCCACACCTTCCCTCACTTCATAATTGGCTCCCCATACAGAACTTTATACGAAGTTTGATACCTATTTTTACGAGGGTATAATTATTTTATAAACACAATGAATAAATTATTTGCTACCCTCTTAGTTATTTCGGCTCTTATACTTTTAGGGCGGGCCTTGCGGAAGGATACCTGGATGGGATTTTATTATAAAGGCGGCAATTATTTTGATGCAAAGTATAGCCCAGTGTTTTCTTCCAAAGAAGAATGCATAGAATGGGCCGAAGAGCTTAGAAATAGCAATCTTAAAGACGAGTCTGTTTCACCCGGACATCTATATGAATGTGGAAAGAATTGCAAACTAGATAATGACTATAAATATTTACTGAACAATAACCCTGGAGCTATAACGGAAAATAATTTACAGCCTATGTATATTTGTAAAGTAACTTTTGATGATGCGGACTGGAGACGAGGAGATTTTGGTAATTAACATTTTGTTTTGGACGCACCATATACAGAACTTTATCCGAAGTTTAATTTGGTGAAAGAAACACATAAATTGGTGCTTGAACTCATATTAGATATGTTTTAAACTATATACAATGATGCACAAAAACCTCTCTAAAAGTAAAATCACCTTATCTGTGTCCCTGGACGAGGCATCTTACATTTTGGGAGTTGCTCAATCAGATAAGATAAAAATGGAGTCCCTTAAGCCCTCTATAAGACAAAATAAGACCATAGCAAAGCCCCTTAGGATAGTATCCTCACTTGAAAAGAAGCTCAAGGAATACGATACAACTGATAATGCTTTTTCTATGTGACGAATCCACTGATTATAAGATAAAGATTATAGGGACAATTTCTATAAGTGATAAATCTTTCCTCGAATTTGAAAACTACGCCTTAGAGCAACGCATAAAACATAAAGTTTTTGGCGAGATAAAATGGCAAAAGGTCGGGTGTTACGGAAAATACTTTGATTTTTATGTAGACTTGGTGAGAAAGCTATTTACCTTCCCAGAAGTTAGATTTCATAGTAATAGCTTTGAGGGGCATCAGTATAGGGCTGGATATGCTCTTCTGAAGTCAGTTATTTGGAAACTGCAAAATGCCCATATATATACTGACATTTTAATTCTTTATGATAAAAGTAACTCATCAGAAATAAAAACAATGAAAGACTATCTTAGAAAAGATAGAGAGATTAAACGAAAGGTTGAAATATGTGAGGAGATAAAATCTGAGACATTCGTAACACTCGGGGTGGTTGATATTTTAGCAGGTTGTACAAGTTTTGTTTTGAATAAAGTAGCTGAAACCACGAAGTCTGAAAGCAATATTGTAAAAGCAGATTTTGTTTCAAGACTTGAAAATGAAGTCAATAATGGAATTCCCTTTGGAGTGTCAATTTCCAAATTATGGAATTACAAGAGTGAAAATCTGTTTCAAAACTTCGCTCTCAACTCCTATAGTAGATAAGTATTGTCTTACATGAGCAGCGGTTATAATGTTGATTAGTCAAAGACCCTTACATCTCTTAGGTCTGCACCAAAGGTAAAGTCAGAAATGTCAGCACCACTTACGAACGGTGCGGTCATAACAAAAGTATTAATTACGGTATCCGAACGATGTCCATACGGTACTTTTTCACAATTTTCTTGGTCCTCCATATTTACAAAGAAAGTATCAAACATTTCTCCATAGTATTTTGAGACTCCGTTGTTTCCCGCATCGTTCAAAGCAACAATCATTGTCTGATAATTTCCTGGGTTTGCTAGATATGTCTCTTCAGAATAACTAAACCTGTTTGCCCCTATATGAGCTCTACATAAGGTGTGGCCTTCCTTAAGTGCCTCGACTGAGGTTACATCCAAAAAAGTAGTTTTGTTCAGCACTATTTCTTTACCTTTTTTTATATTTAAAAGGCTTTTAATATCCAATTCGCTATCGTTAATATTCTCTTTGTAGTTCGGATTAATAGTAATTTTGTCTGTATACCCATGCGCACTAAAAGATGGCTGGAAACTTTTATCCCTGCTTGTTACAGCAACTGACAATATATAGCCATCGGTTCTAGTTATTGCTTGAAGGTAGAAGAATTTATTAACAAATATATATTCTTTTTTAGTGCCGTCCTTATTCGAATTGGTTATCGCAGGACTTCCTAACACTTCGAAAATGTATCCAATTTGTAGTCCGGGGGCCACCGTTTGCAATTTCTGATAGTAGCTTTTTCTCTCAGCTAAGTTATTCTTATAAAACTTCGTAATTAAGCCAATACCCTGGGTTAAAGTTATCAGAGAAGACATAAACACAATTGCTACCCAGATGGTAATCAGCAACCCACTCTTCTTAAATTGATTCTGTATTTTTTCGTATAGAGTCATTTCATTAACTGCATTATACCGCTATAGGGAATATCAGGAATGTAGGTTAGAGAGCATGTAGCCTATCTTGCATTAACAGTGGGTACCGCTCGTAATAGTAATCTATTTTTTCTTGCGTATAGTATGGATTTTCAGCAATTGCTCTCATTTCGTATTCCCCACCCTCGAGCTTATACACCCATACTAAAAATACCTTGTCGGGTTTATCCAAAAATAAAATATCTATAAATTTTCCTCCTGCCACAGAGTTTCTAATGTCAATTACAACAAACTTTCCTTTATAGTAATCGCTAGAGAAGCTATCAAGTCCTTCCTTTGCGTTTTCTGGCCCAACACTTTTTTCTACTAGTAGGCTAGACAAGGATGTTGGGTCTTTTAGGTAAATATCTAGGGTTGTTCTTATCTGTTGTACGAAAGGATTTTCGTACACAGAGTAATAGTTTTGGTAATCCTCATCTGTCATTTTCTGCTCTTCTGTTTCTTGTGGAATTTCAATATCCTGTACTTCTAGTTGAAACTTTTGACTATCTGTTATTTTAGGTTGAGTTGGTCTTATGCGACTTAAAATTAGAAATACAACACCTAAGACTAAGAAGATTACTATTAATGTGAGTAAATATATTTTTTTATTTTTCATTCGTATTTCTTGAAATCCTCTAGTTCTTTTGGAGTGAAGTTTTTCTCCATTACCTGCTGCATGATTGATTTATCAGAGCTTATTAATGTTCCTGCCTTCTCTAGGTGAATCCTTGCTTCCTCTAGGTAGGTTTCATCGTTGTGGTTATAAAAGTCGACAAGATTATTAAGCCCATAACCCATTTCTCTTGCACCTGACCACCAATTAACAATAGCAAAGCTCATTTCTCTACTATCATTTTCCTTTATATAATACTTATTCAACACATCCAAATAATCTCCAAGACGCCAAAAATAATTATTTGCTTCAAACATATAAAGATATAGATTACTCATCGTATTTTTATCTAAGTCTTCTTTGGATTTTATATCGGAAAACATTTCTTCAGCTTTTTGATATTCTTTGTTTAAGGTAGTGATGTCCAGATATAAATTTGTTAAGAACGCATAAAAAGGTAGCCCGCTATACGATTCTTTATCTATATTTTTTTGATTACTCCATGGTTCTTTACCCCAGAAGTCTTCTCCATTAGTTAATCCCCTACGAATCGTTAGTTCGATATCGTGACTTTTGTTACCAAGGACTGCCTTGACACTCACTGATTGTAATGGATATTGATAAACAAATTTCACGGGCACTGTATAGTAAAAGGCCCCTTGTTGTAGTGTTATTTCACCTTCTTCCGTTCTGAAGGTGCTCGTCCCGGACTTTTGAACATACACCTCTTTTCCATCTACAAATACCTTTGCTCTTGAGGGTTTAACTCTACCTTCTATTAGAACATTCCACTTATCAGTTACATAATAATTGCCTGTTCGATTCATAAACAAAGTAGGTTGCGTGTTGAAATACCAGTTATATAAAAGGAAGGAAATACCGAAAAGGAGAATGCTGACTACTAGTAGTAAGATAAGTTTTTTTCGTTTATTCATAAAAAAGGGACTACCTCCTTCGTAGTCCTAGCTTGTCAGCACTGAACCTTCAGAAAGGAAGCCCCTTCTAAAGTTCAATGCCTTCTGAGTCGGCGTGACTGACAATCTAGGTTTTCTATCTGAATTATAACTCAAATAGTGTGTGTAGGTATAGCCAGTTTTTCCTGTATAACCTATCAGTAATATTTCGAAAATTTATGTGCTAAACCAGTACACTCCTAGTATTCTTTCGAATTTGGAACTACCCCTACCCCCACCACACTATATTTTGAATGTATAATAGGCGAGATATGAGTATTAACATGAACAAATACAGGGTTCCTTTAACAATCGAATACTTTCCATCAGGAGTTAGATACATTCCTACATCTAACTCGGGTGAGTTTGCATCCTTTGATAAAAAACTTGCAGAGATATTAAGCTTCACACCTAACTTTATGGAAGACATAAAGCTGGCAAGAAAAAGTTTAGGAATAGCACTTCCATTTGAATATCCAAAAAACGCAGAAGTCAAAGATTTGTTACTTGTTTTTTCTAAACTTAAACCAAAAAGAAAAGAGCTTGATAATTTATCAGAGCACATAACCGCAAAATATGACCTAACAAAAAATTGGACCTTCTCAATAAAGACGGCAATCGTTACGGATACCTTACTGATACCAGAATCTTTAGGACCAATTTTAATCACACAAGCAGAACCATTCCATCTTGTAGAGCAAATTAAAAGGGTAAGCGAATCGGAGATAAGAGAGTATTTACTTACAAAGAGATTATTAGAGGCATACCAATATCCTGCCCTTCGTTTTACAAGGAAAACAACAGTGAACGAACTTAATAATTGGTTGAAGGTACATTCTAGTGAGTTCAAACAAATGCAGGCGGTTTTACCTGAAAAAAATGAAATTAAGATGTTTGAGGATAATATACATTGGGGTTATATAGCGGAAATGTTCATGCGTTGGAAAAGTAATCCAGACTATCAGGGTGTTATCTCTAGATTAGAGGATATGCTAGAGCAAACAGGTGACGAGACCTTTCCGGATATACCTAGTCGTGAAGAGTTAAGAAACCTGCATTTGGAATATTTATCACTCATTAAACGGTTTAACTTTACTAATTAAAAAATACTTACCCTTAGACAAACTATTTCGGAGTAAATAAACAAATAGTCTATTTTATACTCACGAAAAGTATAAATAGATTAAAAAATGAAAAAACATTCAACACCTCAGACCTATTTTTAGTAGCCACACTAGCCCTATGGTTTCCTATTGAATCGCTAGACAAATCCGACCCCCGAAAAGTTCTTTTTAATTTTATTTCCTCAAACGAACTACAAAAAACACTAAATTCTTATTGGAAAAATGAACTTAGTGTTGAGCCTAAGGCTCTTTTAAACAGCCTAAAAACAATTAAATCGAGGTTACACCAGGAGTAATTATGATTTCAACGAAGTTGTTATTAGAGCTAAAACAAATATTTCAGGAAAGCTTCAACATACAACTTACCGATATAGAAGTGCGAGAAATGGCTGATTTTCTTCTTGAGTATTTTGGTTTATTAACAGGAGTTGCAGATGAGTAGCAATACAAAGAATCTAAAACAAAATTTTACCTTAGTTCTTGAATTTATTCTTAAAAGGAACCATATATGAATTGGAAACAGCCTATTCCTACAAATCTCGAGGAGTTAACAAAAGGAGACAAGTTTGCGGCTACTATTTTCGAGAAGCTTCTTTTGAGGGCAGCAAACAAACCGCATATGGTTTACATAGGCGATACAGAAATTAGCCTTGAGCGAGGACAGTCTGTGTGCGGGAGATATGAGCTAGCTAAATGTTTTGGAATGAAACAGTCTGAAGCAGGAAGAGTACAAAGAAAAGTAAAAAAACTAGCAAGTCCACTCAAACTAATAAACAAACAAAAAAGTCGGGATTGTAGCGTCATAACAATTTTAAATTATGATGAGCTAACTCGATTCGAACCATCAGATGAACAATCCGTAGACAATCAACAGACAAACCATAGACCATCCGTGAACACTAACAAGAGTGTTAAGAATGGTAAGAATGTAAATATTTCTAGTAAGGAAGGAGGTGAAATATATGGAACTAATACTCAGAGAATATAATCCCGTTATAAGAGAGGACTACATTAAAAGCCGTCTAAACGCAGCGAAGATACCTACCCATTTTGCAGATGCTGATATTGACGAGTTTAAACCTATAAAACACGAATATAGACTTTTCATAAGTGGGAGTATAGGAGCAGGAAAGACACATCTGTCCTGTGCTTTACTTAAAGATTTCATAAGAAAATCTTACGGAAAAGGACAGTTTGTTACATTTCCCAACTTGTTGAGTGAGATTAAAATAGGATTCGAAAACGAGAGGGGTGAGGATGTTCTTCTTAAATACCTAAGCTTTGATTTACTTGTTCTTGATGACTTAGGCACCGAAAAATTCTCAGAATGGGTCGGGGAGAAACTTTTCCAGATTATTGATGATAGGTACAGAAACAATAAATTTCTAATTATTACTAGTAATCTAGCGTTGGACGATTTTGCTAAACAATATGGGATACAGGGTCAGAGAATAGCCTCAAGAATAAACGAAATGTGTGAGCAGATTGAATTAACTGCGACAGATAGGCGGTTAAAGGCAAGTGTGGCGAAAAGCTAATTTATGCTCAACACAACTTATTCGAGAAAAGAAGAGTTACAAGAAAATAGTGAGTGGCAGGGTGGGGTAATTCCAGACCTAGATAACGAAGAAGGTTTACTAGATATTTTTGATGGAAACTTGCTCCAAATCAGTATATAATTAGTTTGCGTTCAGGTACCTATTAGATTTTTTTATGCCTTCATCGGGACAGAATCTAATAGTTCTGAACGCACCCGGTGGAGGCATAATTTATGAAAAAAGCATTAATATTTTGTAGAGTTAGCTCTAAGGAGCAAGAAGAGACAGGCTATTCCTTACCTGCTCAAAAGAAACTTTTAGAGGACTATTCTCGAGAACATAACCTTGATGTAGATAAAACCTTTTCTATATCGGAATCAGCTGGTGGTGATAAGCAGAGAAAAATATTCAATGAGATGTTGGTTTATTTAGTTAAGCATGATATTGAGATTCTCGTGGTAGAAAAAACAGACCGTCTCACTAGAAACCACACGGATGCAGTAGAAGTAGATAAGTGGATAAACAAAGACCCTAATAGACAAGTACACTTTGTTAAGGAAAATTTCATTTTACATAAAGATTCCAAATCGAATGAAAAGTTTATCTGGAACATTAAAGTATCCGTTGCCCAATATTATATTGATAATCTTAGCGAAGAGGTTAAAAAGGGTCAAAAAGAGAAGCTTGCTCAAGGTTGGTTGCCTACAAGACCACCCCTTGGTTATAGAACTATTGGTGAAAAGGGTCATAGAACACATGTTATAGACGATGCGACTAAGAACTTTGCATTAAAAATGTTTAAATATTATGCCTCCGGTGAGTATTCTCTATATAAACTTGCAAATAAACTATACGAAGAGGGGTTGATATCCGAGAAAGGTCACAAAATTCCCAAGAGTCGAATACATGAGTATCTATCTGACCCCTTTTACATTGGTATGAACAGGTGGAATGGTAAAATAACTATTGGAAGTCAAGAAACATTTATTGAAAAAGATTTATTCGAAAAAGTTCAGCTAACACTAAAGGGAAAAACCACACCGAAAATTAATAAACATAACTTTCCTTTTAAAAGTCTTATAAAGTGTAAAGAATGCACAGGCACTATTACATGGGAGATTCAGAAGGGTACTAACTACGGACATTGTAATCATTATAGAAGCTGTACGCAGGGCAAGTGGGCGAAAGAAAAAGATTTAGAAATGCAAGTGTTACCGTCGTTTGAAGCCTTAAAGGTGAGGGATGCAAGATTGTTAGATTGGATTAAGAGAGCCCTTAAAGAAACACACACTCAGGAAACTCAGCAATTTACACAAGTTCAAGATAGTCTCAACAAAAGAGAGGAGCAGATAAAGAAAAGGCTTAGTGCACTATATGACGACAAACTCGACGGAAAAATTACTGAAGAGTTCTATAGCGAGAAAAGCCAAGAGTATAACTCTGAACGGGCTGAGATTATAAGTCAGAGGAAAAGGCTAAACGCTAAGGATAGCAACTTTTACGAGAAATCTGTAACTCTTTATGATGTAGCCATGAAAGCAGGTGAGATATTCCAGAACGCTAAGGAGGATAAGAAAAGGAGGCTTCTAAGGGCTGTATTTGCCAATATGAAGCTGGATAACTGTATTCTTAGCTATGATTATAGCCATCCTTATGAGGTGCTATATAAAGCAATACAGGAAACTAATAGTTCGAAAGTCTCTGGAAATGAGCAGCTCATGAATAATATTTTCGAACTTAAAGATTTCAGCGAGGTAAAAGCAAATAAGGGGTTTTTGGGACCTGAGTGTTCTACTTGGCTCCCCCGCGTGGATTCGAACCACGAACCTTGAAGTTAACAGCTTCCTGCTCTACCGTTGAGCTACAGGGGAATAATGGCTTTTGCATGTTATCACAGGATTAATATGTGTTCAACGATTCAATACTTACTCCGTTTTATTTTCTATACCTATACTCTTTTTTAATACGTAAACGGAGATTAATAAATTCAAAAATAATACTAAGAGCATAAAATAACCTATATTTATACCACTAAGAACATACAAAACATAAAGTATTAAGGGTATGGTAGAAGTGTGTGCTGTAATCTGAAAAGACTCTTTATAACTGATCTTATTCTTCACTATAGTAGCTATAAATAAAAACAATAAGGATACAGCCGGGAAATAAAATAAACAGTATATGGATATTAGTATGAAGGAAATGATTAAAGCAACAGGTACTATAGCAATAAGAAATACAGTTACATAAATTTTGGCATTATCTATGTATTTACTAATCCCTTCTTTATTTATCTCGCTGTCAGGCATATTTTCTACAGGATATGCTCTTATACCCTCTGTATCCCTATATATAACATTTACATCGTTGACTAATACTAATGTTTTCATATTTTCTAAATCTTCTATCACACCGTTTCTATAGAAAACAACCGAATTTTTTATCTCAGTATTTATACCTTCTTTACTTTCATAACGTTTCATTTCCTCAGGAATAGGTATATAGAAAGGGTCGGGTTTGTTTAATTCCCATTTCCCATCCTTTATCTTAAGAACAAAATCATCGGGTACTGATTTACTTACATTCAATAAAACTTTATCCAAAGTTTTTTTTAGATTAGGTATGGTAAAACCCAATCTGATGGAAAAGATAAGAGAAATGAAGAAAATTAAAAACAGCAGATATTTAATAGAAAATCCTACATTTGTTCTAATCAAATCTCTGTAATAAATTGGACTAGTACAGCTTTTCTTGAATACATAAATAAAAGCCTTTATCTTTCTCATAGGCAAATTATATCAGAGTTTGCTTTCTTTTATAATATAGACTACTATCTATATGTTATGAATAAAAATAATAAAAAACAAAGTGAAAATACATCCTCATACTGCACTAAATGCTTCGGGTCTCTAGGTGTAGCATCCAGGATGAAGATATACCTTTTTATAAAAAAATCAGGAAAATCGGATGTAAATCGTATAGTAAAACATATAAACCTTAGACAACCTACTGTATCCTACCACCTTAAAGATATGAAGATACTCGGTCTTTTGGATAGTGTAAGAAAGGGGAAGAAGATATATTACTCAATTAATAAGAATTGTCCCGTCAATCACTCACATTGTGTGTTAGGGGATTTAAATATTTAATATGCTCAAAGTAAAAGAACTATCAATAGAAATAGAAAATAATCGAATATTAAATAACATTAATCTTGAGATACGCAGTGGAGAAATACATGTTCTTATGGGCAAGAACGGTTCCGGTAAAAGCACATTAGCCCAAACGATAATGGGAAATCCCATGTGTAAGATATCCTCAGGAGAAATATATTTCAAAGGTAAAAATATATCTGATCTAAATACTGAGAATAGGGCAAAGCAAGGGATATTTTTATCATTCCAAAACCCCATAGAAATACCGGGGGTAAATATATTTGGATATCTCCGTACTATCTATAATCAAACACATGAGAATAAACTATCTCCCGTAAAATTTAGAGAACATACTAAAAAATATCTGGAAATGCTTGATTTAAAAGATGATATATACAATCGTTTCCTAAATGAAGGTTTTTCCGGAGGAGAGAAGAAAAAACTGGAACTTCTTCAATGCTTAGTATTAGAACCCAGACTAATCATCCTAGATGAAATTGACAGCGGTTTGGATGTGGAGGCATTAAAAATAATCGGGGAGGTATTGAATAGAATAGAAAATACTACAATATTAATAATTACCCATTATGCCAGAATATTGAAATATTTATCCCCTTCCCGAGTGCATATTATGAGCGAAGGGACAATAATAAAGAGCGGAGACATCAATCTAATTGATCAGATAGAGGAAAAAGGATTTAAATAATGCCGGGGGAAGCAAGAAGGGGATTAAGCAGACAAGTAGTAGAAGAGATATCGTCATTGAAAAATGAACCAAAGTGGATGAGAGATTATAGACTGAAATCATTTGCATATTTTACAGAGAAAGAAATTCCAGATTGGGGTCCTGATTTATCTAAAGTAGATTTTAACGATATCTGTTATTATCTAAAACCACTGGATAAAGAGAAAAGAGATTGGAACGAAGTACCGGAGAAGATAAAAAAAACATTTGAAGTATTAGGCATTCCACAGGCTGAAAGAGATTATCTGGCAGGTGTAAAAGCCCAGTATGATTCTGAAGTTGCATATTCCTCACTGCAAAAGGAAGCTGAGGAAGAGGGTGTAATTTTTTTATCAATGGATCAGGCATTAAAAAAATACCCCTCTTTAGTACAGGAGCATTTTGGAAAATTAATTCCTTTCTCAGATAATAAATTCTCTGCTTTAAATAGTGCTGTTTGGTCCGGAGGTTCTTTTGTATATATTCCCAAGGGAGTAAAAGTAAAAAGACCATTGCAGGCATACTTCCGTCTTAATGCCAGGAATATGGGTCAGTTTGAAAGGACATTGATAATTGCCGATGAGAATTCCTTTGCTCATTACATAGAAGGATGTACAGCCCCCGTTTACTCTGCTGATTCCCTGCATGCTGCAGTAGTAGAAGTTTATGTAAAGAAAAATGCCCGTTTAAGATACACAACAATACAGAATTGGTCAGGTGATGTTTATAACTTAGTGACTAAAAGAGCCGGAGTAGAAAAAAATGGTGTAATGGAATGGGTTGATGGAAATTTAGGTTCAAGAGTAACAATGAAATACCCCTCGTGTTATTTAATAGGGAACGGCGCAAGAGGCGAAATGCTTTCTTTGTCCTATGCAGGAGAAAATCAGAATCAAGATGCCGGAGCAAAGATGGTTCATTTAGCACCAAATACCTCATCAATAATAGTATCCAAATCAGTATCTCAAAAAGGAGGCGTATCTAGCTATAGAGGTTTAGTTGAGGTGTCCCCAATAGCAAACAATTCTAAATCTCATGTTGAATGTGATGCACTTATTCTTGATTCAAAGTCCTTTTCTAATACTTATCCTGTAATGAGAAATAATAACAATACATCTTATATAGAACACGAAGCTTCCGTAAGCAAAGTATCGGATGAAAAAATATTTTATTTAATGAGCAGGGGTTTGAGTAAATCCGAAGCTATGGGACTTATTGTTTCGGGATTTATTGAACCCATTATAAAAGATCTTCCCATGGAATATGCAGTAGAACTAAATAATCTAATTAATATGGAAATGGAAGGAAGTGTAGGATGAAAATAGAAACTATTAATATAAATAATAATATAAATACATACAAAGCGACTGAAGACACCCAATATATATTACAAATGGATACAAGTAATAATAAATATAAATCGATTAATGAAATATCTTTAGATTTTATACTGGAAAAAGAAGATTTAAATCTACAAATAATTGGGCCTATGATTATTCGAGAAGAGCAGAATATAAAAATAAGTATTCAGGTAAAACATATGGTTCCCAATACATCATGTGAAGTTTTAATTAAGTCAGTAATATTTCCTAACTCTTCATTGGATTTTCTGGGAAGAATATATATAGACAATGATTCTAGAAATACAACTGCTTCCCTCAAAGATAACTCTCTTTTGATAGGCGAAGGAGCTAGGAAATTCTCCAGACCTGTATTGGAAATACATAACAATGATGTAAAAGCATTCCACGGTTCTGCATCAGGAAATATTGATCCTCTTTCTTTATATTATTTACAAAGCAGGGGATTAAACAAGTCTCAGTCGGAGAATATTCTAATAGAAGGTTTTCTTGATGATTTGATAAATAGAATAAACGATAGAGGTATTAGAGATAAGTTAATAAAAGAGTTAAAATTCAAGGAGAAAGAACCAATTATATGAAAGATGTTAGAAAAGACTTTCCAATACTAAATAGAACGGTTAACGGTAGCCCTTTGATTTATCTAGATAATGCAGCTACATCTCAGAAACCTAAAGAAGTAGTAGATAAGATAGTAGAATATTATTATAAATATAATTCTAATGTACATAGAGGAATACATACATTGAGTGAAGAATCAACAGAGATGTATGAAGGAGCAAGAAAATTGATTTCTGATTTTATAGGGGCTGATAACCCAAGAGAAATATTATTTACCAAGGGTACAACAGAATCCCTCAATAGAATAGCTGAAAGATGGGTTCCGGCAAATTTAAAAAGGGGAGATGTAATATTGTTAAGTGATCTTGAACATCACAGTAATATAATTCCATGGCAGAAGGCTGCGGAAAGGATAGGAGCAGAAATTAATTATATTAATACTGATGATAATGGAGAAATAACCATAGAAGAAGTAAAGAAGATGATAAGTGACAAGGTTAAGTTGATATCCATTTCCCATGCATCAAATGTATTAGGGACAATAGTTCCAATAAAAGAAATATGCAAATTAGCACATGATAAGGGTATATATGTTTGTGTAGACGGCGCACAGGCAGCCCCCCATCTTAAAATTAATGTTCAGTCCCTGGGTTGTGATTTCTATGCGTTTTCTTCACATAAAATGCTTGGTCCTATGGGAGTGGGAGTCCTATGGGCTAAAGAAAAAATATTAAAGGAATTAGAGCCCTATGAATATGGAGGGGGTATGATAGATGAAGTATCTTTTAAAAATGCTGCTTGGGCGGAAATTCCAATTAGATTTGAAGCCGGCACACCTAATGTATCCGGAGCAGTAGGTTTAGGAGCCGCAGTAACTTATTTATCCAATATTGGTATGGATAATATCAGAAATCATGAAATAGAGTTAAGCAAATATCTACTGGAAGGGCTGAAAGAAATTAAAGGCATAAATATAATTGGTCCCAGGGAAGCTGATAAAAGAACTGGATTAATATCGTTCTATTTTTTAAATATTCACTCTCATGATATTGCTTCGGTGTTAAATACATTGGGTATAGCTGTAAGATCGGGTTACCACTGTGCCATGCCTTTACACAATAAACTAAACATACCTTCAACTGTCAGAGTTAGCTATTACATTTATAATACAAAGGAAGAGCTGAATACTTTACTCAATGGTATAAAGAAAGCAGTAGATTTTTTATCTTAAAAATTATGCATGATATAAAAAGAGATGAGATTATGGATTTGTATAAGAACCCTCATAATAAAGGTTCTATGAATAAACCCACAATCTCAGTATCCAAGAAAAATCCTATGTGTGGGGATGAGGTTAATCTACAGTTGAAGATTGATAATGGAATAATTACTGATGCTAAGTTTGATGGAAATGCCTGTTCCGTAAGTATAATTTCATCCTCCGTTCTTACGGATTATATAATTGGTAAATCTATAAATGAAGTTAAAAAGATAAAGAAGAACGATTTGTTAAAATTAATAGACATGAATTTATCTACCAGTAGAATATCGTGTGCCTCAGTAGTATTTTCTGCATTACAAAATGCATTGGAGGATTTATGAATATAGACAAGAATACAAACTTAGGAGAATTGATTAAAAAACACCCCGAGACAGTAGAAATATTTATGGATTATGGTATGCATTGTGTGGGATGTGTTGCCAGTGCTTACGATACAATAGAGCAGGGAGCTAAAGTACATGGATTAAATGATGAAGATATTGAGGAAATGGTTCAAAGATTAAAAGAAGTAATTAGATATAAAGAGTAATTATTTTAGGAGGATATTATGGATGAGAATAAAAGAAAAATAGTTAGGGTGGAAATAGATTCTAAAGCATGTATTTCATGCGGTACTTGTACTGTATTAGCTCCAAAGGCATTTGAAATAGATGATCAGGGCCATTCCATAGTTAAAAATTCATGGAAAGAATTAAGTGATGAGGAAATAATAAAAGCCGCAAAAGCATGTCCTTCAGAAGCAATAATGTTATTTGATGGAGAAGGGAAAAGGATGGAATTATGAATTATCAAATAACTTCAGACAATATGGAACTAACACCAAGTATGGAAGTATTGACCAAACAAAAATTTGAAAGATTAGAGAATAAAGTTAAAGAATATCCGGAAGACACTAAGTATGCCAGGGTAGTTATAAATACCGTACCTGATAATAAATTTTTAGTTAGAGCAAAATTTAAAGTTGGGGGAAAAGAATACTTTTCAGACGAAACAGATTATTCGGTTGAAGGGGCTTTAATAAAGACGGTAGAGGAAATATTTCAAATGATGGAAAAAGAGAAAAGCAAGGAAAAAAGAACAAAAGTAGATATTATAGATTCTGTGATTGAAGAAATGTCCCAATAGCAGTAAAATTCATAAACTTAGACAGGAAGGTGTGCATAAACTAGGGTGATTAGCTCAATTGGCAGAGCAAGCGTCTTATACACGCTCGGTTCCTGGTTCGAGTCCAGGATCACCCACCATATTTACAAAATAGATAATTCCAGTTTATTTGATTCCTCAGGTTTATTAATATATTGGAGATATTTCTCTGTAGTAGTTATTCTTTTATGACCTGCTATTTTTGATAAGAAAGAAACATTAACCCCGTTTTTTAAATGATGGGCTATAAAAGTATGTCTGAGATCATTGACCTTGGCATTTTCTACCCCTGCGATTTTAAAATATCTATCTATTGTTGATCTGATATTTCTAACTAATAAAGGTTTACCGCTTTTAGTAATAAATACATACTTTGAATTTTCCACCGAAGGTCTTTCGTTTGTTAAATACTTATTCAAAGTATCGGCAGCAATCTTATTAATTGGAATATTTCTGGCTTCTTTATTGTTTTTCTTAGGTACAAATAATGTGCCTTCCTCTTCCTTCAAATTTAAATGTTCTAATTCTATTTCGGATAATTCAGATATAGATACTCCAAGTTGTAGTAATACTTCAAGCATGGTGTAAGTTCTTGTATCAGTTCTTGCAACATCCCTTAATGCCCCGTACTCCATTTTGGATAATATTCTGGGTGCTTTTAAATCTACCTTAGGATGTTTTAATTCCATGGATATATCTGTTTTCATATATCCTTTGGAATGAAGAAATCTAACATATGTTCTGGCGGCATTTGTTTTTCTTGATATAGATTTCGGGGTGTAGTTTTGAGCAGATAAGGAATTCATGAACTCCTGTATATGAGATGACTGTATATCATCGGTTAAAGATATATTCTTATCGGTTAGATATTTGTTTAGCTGTTCTATATCTTTTTTATAGGCCACAAGAGTAGCTTCCGATTTTCCTTCGGATTTTAACTGTTCAATGAAGTTTTTATGAGCTATTTCAAGTTTTATCATTTTAATTATTTGTCGTGGGGGCAGTATATAAGCCAAGGCGGTAAACTCTATGGGGTATATTACCATTGGTGTTTTGAAGTGTCAATTATTCGTCTATAATCAATAATAATGTCATTGGTTAAACGTATTAAATATGTATCCGTTATTGTATTATTGGCAGTTATCTGTATCGGTATTGTTAAATCAACTCTTGGTGTTTTTGGCGGAAGACAGCGTTTTAAAGAGCTTGAAGACGAAGTTTTGTCCCTAAAGAGTGAGAAGATACAGCTTGAAGAAAGTATTAAATATAAAGAAACAAGTGAATTTATTGAAGAGAAAGCAAGAAACGAGTTAAATATGATAAAACCGGGAGAAAAGGTTTATGTTATTTCTTCTCCGGACAGCCTTATAAGAGTAAATAAATCAGTATTATCTGAAAAAAACGATCGTTCTTATCTCAATAACAGCAGAAAAGATGATAATGACCCTAATTGGTACATGTGGTACAAGCTGTTTTTTTGACACCCTCCCCCTTATTTGTTAGAGTATCTACGCTGACAAATGTTCATTTGACGCGGGGTGGAGGAACGGCACCTCACCGGGCTCATAATCCGGGGGTCCTGGTTCGAATCCAGGCCCCGCAACCAAATATAGTAATAAAATATTCCTTTAAAAAAAATTAAATCATAAGGTATAATGCTTGTACTTGCTAAGCCAACGTAGCTCAGGGGTTAGAGCGGGCGTTTCATAAGCGCTAGGTCGGTGGTCCGAGTCCACCCGTTGGCACCATTACCTATTTTCCTCGTCATTTTTTAGCGGGCTTGTGATAATATTCATTATATGCATTTAGACAAAACTCAAAGCAGGAAAAGAATATTAACCGGAGATAATGCGAGTGGAAAATTACACCTCGGACATTATGTAGGTTCATTGGAAAATAGAGTAAAACTACAAAATGAATATGATACGTTTATTGTAATTGCGGATATGCATACTTTTGCGTACCCCAAATATTTTAGCGACCCCTCCACGATATCCGATTCAGTCTACCAGGTAGCCATAGATAATTTAGCAGTAGGTTTAGATCCTAAAATATCAAATATATTTGTTGAATCTTCAATACCTGAGATATATGAATTAGCTCTGATATTTTCTATGCTAATCTCATACAACAGAAACTTGAGAAACCCAACCATAAAAGATGAGATAAGAGATAAAGAAATGGGAGATAATTATTCTTTGGGGTTTATTAATTTCCCTGTAATGCAGGTTGCTGATATTCTGTGTGTAAAAGCAGACGCCGTACCCGTTGGAGAAGACCAACTCCCCCACTTGGAATTAACAAACGAGGTAGTAAAAAGATTTAATAGTACATATGGAAATGTGTTTAAGGATGTTAATCCAATAATCGGCAGAGTAAAAAGGTTAGTAGGAACAGACGGTAGTTTTAAAATGACAAAAACCCTAGGAAATACCATTTATTTAGGTGAAACAAGAGAATCTTTAAAAGAAAAAATAATGAAAATGTATACAGATCCTAATAGAATACACCCAACCGATCCGGGACAAGTTGAAGGTAATCCAGTTTTTATATATCACGATGCATTTAATCCGAATAAGGATGAAGTGCAGGATTTAAAAGATAGATATACAAAAGGTAAGGTAGGAGACATTGAGGTTAAAGATAAACTATTTAATGCCCTTGATTCCTTTTTGTTACCGATTAGAGAAAGAAGAAGATACTATGAAGATAATATCTCCTTAGTTAAGGAGATATTAGCGGAGGGTACACAAAAAGTCAGACAAGAAGCTAGAAATACTTTGGATGAGGTAAGAGATAAGATGATGCTCCATCGTTTTTAGAATATAATACTCAGGCGTATGAATAATAAATCGTTTGGAAAAATGGTATAAATTATCAATTTTATACACAAAGAAGGAATAGTGAAAATGAATAAGAATAATAAAAAAACAATAAAAAACAACAGTAAAGGGAAAGCTGTCAGAAAACCTTCCCTTCACAATAATATATTTTTCTATCTCATGGTATTTTTCTTTATACTGCTATTGTTTGATTTTATTGGAAGCGGTGATCAGGTAAACAGCAAGGTATCTATAGGTGAAGTATTGAATAGAATACAAAAAGATGCAGTACAGGATGTTACAGTTTCGGGAGATAAGATAGAGATTTTATTAAGAGATGGTTCCACAATTATCTCCGAGAAAGAAAGCAGTATTTCATTTGATGAAATATTAAAGAATAATAATATTGATCGTACTAAGATTATAGGTGAGTATAAAGTAGTACATAGAGTTTCCTTTGATCAGATAATAACGCCTTTATTAATGTTTGGTTTTCCTCTTCTTATCCTATTTTTTATCTTTAGACAAATACGAGGACAGAATGGAGAATTAATGTCTTTTGGGAAATCAAGAGCCAGAGTATTTGATAAAAATAAATCAAAGATTACATTTAGTGACGTAGCTGGAAGTGAAGAAGCAAAGAAAGA
>Ga0208040_1000371_pt1 | contig 55811 bp, 54 predicted proteins | sample AD_UKC083_MetaG_FD_184431 | JGI IMG/M metagenome (GOLD analysis project Ga0208040, IMG submission 184431) | Active sludge microbial communities of municipal wastewater-treating anaerobic digesters from USA - AD_UKC083_MetaG (SPAdes) (version 2) | ecosystem: Engineered > Bioreactor > Anaerobic >...
ACGGTTGGATCCGGGGGGGAGGTAGTTCGTGGAGTTCCGGCGGATCAAGCTTTTCGGGCGGAGGCGGTTCGTCCGGTGGAGGCGGGGCATCGGGAAGCTGGTAGAGAATAACGCAGTAATATTTCCTAAAATAAAATTTTCAGAACAGTGGATGTAGAAATAATCTGAAAGACTTAAGCCTTCCTCTTCACAACCATCAAACACTGATGAAAAAGCTCAACCTCAATCTGCAATAAATAACATTGATACTGAGAGATATTATATCCTTTATAAGAAGCAATAAGGGTAATCAAAAAATGTGCATGAAATACAACACGTTCAGATCACATGGTTCTTTGAATTACCTTCCTCCAGAACCAGAGGTGCGCCTGAGCTGAAAATTTAAAAGAGGCAGAATTCTAACTTAACGTATGATATAAGTATTAGGCACAGGTATGGGATATTAAGAACAGGAGCGTGATCATGAAAAGAAGATTTATGATGTTCGGAAGAATTATTATTCCTCTCTTTTTCTTTATTTTCTTAATAATAAACAATGAGGCCTTGGCAAAAAGCACCGACAACGAGGTTGACCTGGGTCCACAGTCGATTCAGTCCCTTGGAGAAAAACGTATTCTCATCGTTGTGGTCAGATTCCCTGATGCAACACCGACAACGCCTATGGAAACGGTAAAGAAAAGAGTAGTAAACGGATTGAGCAAGTATGTTGTTGAACAGTCTTATGGTCTTGCTTCCGTAAATGCCGATTTCCGTGGATATGTGATGCTTTCCGATTCCCTCTCCCTTTATGAGATTAGCCCATACAACTTTCGTGTGGACAAAGGGAGGGTACGCAAACTTATTGAAGACACGATGAACGCCATCGAGAGAGAGGTTGATTTTTCTTCTTACGACCACATGTTGATCGTACCGGCTGTACACACCATGCCAGGAAAAGGATACGGAATGATCTGCTACTGTGCCAATCCCGGAATGCTTTCAGGTGTGAGGAGGAGCTATACTCCCATGTATCTAACCCTGAGAACGGCAAGCGGTAAAGAGTTTAAGGGCGGTGTTTTTGTCGGAGCAGAAAATGCTAACCTGGGCATGTTTGCTCATGACTACTTCCATGCACTCGCGGGAATAAAAGACGGCAAGCGACTTGCCCCCTGACTGTATGATTTTAATCGTCAGTCTGACGAGTCTGCCGGACTTCCTTCTTTCGATCATAATGCAATTTACATGGGACCATGGGACATTATGTCACAGCATTTCGTAAAACGAGGTGAACCGCCTCCAGGCCTTTCATCTTTCACAAAGATAAGACTCAATTGGATTAAAAAGAATCAGGTTCAGATTGTTAAACCTGGTGAAACCTCATACGCTTTTCTTTCTCCTTTATCAAAGGGAGGGGAGCTACTCTGTGTTAAGGTACCATTACCTGATGGGACATATTATCTCGTGGAAAACAGGCAACCTATCGGATTCGACAGGATACTTCCGGATTCGGGAATCCTCATCCTGAAAGTGAATCCCAAGGTTAATGAAGGGGATGGCACAGTTGAGGTTAAGATTGCTGGCGGTTCCCGCAATTTTACCAATGCGACATACAAACTGGAAATGAATAACCGGAATGTATTCATTGATAAGTCGTCAGGACTCTTCCATAAGAGCAACATTGCTATAATACCCCTCTGGAAGGAGAAAGACAAACTGGGAGTGCTGATCACAACCCCGGATCGAAGTGAAGCTGCTATAAAGGCTGGACGGGCGATACAGGCACTGATGGATCAATCATCAGAGACATCGGACAACGGGCAGAAAACTCTGATTCTGGATGCTATTGCCGCATTCAAGAGTAAAGACTTTGAAAAAAGCTATGCAATTGCAGCAAGAGGACGATAGCAACGATAATCAACAGACAACCATTCACGCAATCGGATCACCAATCAAGCCGGTCCCCGGCATATTCCGGGATGATCATTGCTCATGCCGGTCTGTTGCTCTATTTCTTTAACGGGGTTACGCTAGCTGCATATCTTGTCATATTAGTGCCATCGATCATTCTTCGAATCTTTATCGATGGAAAAATGCTTTTTGAAATTGAAGGTTATTCAGATTTTGCAAAGGAGAGAAAAAGATTGTTCCCGGCAATATGGTAATAAAGAAAAAAGCGCCACCCATGCAATTCACGCGGACCCGCATTCCACGGGCGATTGGTCACCACGTTGGGCGGAGGACAGACATGATCATCAGTAGGTACCGGCACCCGTTTCTGTTCTATGGCTTATGCACTGTCATTCCGTGGACCTTCTGGTTTGGGGCTGCGTATGTAAGCCACATTACCCCGACAAACGATTTTCTCGGCGCAGTCGTTGGCATTTTGGGAGTACTGGGGCTACTTGGGCCGACTGTGATTGCGTTTTCCATAATATGGCCGCATCCGGAATTGCGGGAGGATATAAGGAACCGTATTATTGGCCTGAAGGGAATCGGGATCACATATGGCTTGTTGACTTGTTTCCTCATGCTTGCCAGCATTTTGCTGGCGCAAGCAATCTCTTTACTCTTCGGTCACAGCGCCGATCAGTTTCATTTTGCCGGAAAGTCATCATTTACTGCCGGAATTTTCCCGGGATGGTTCTTGCTCTTTCTCGCGCCGTTGGTGGAAGAGCTTGCCTGGCACTCCTACGGGACCGATTCTCTGCGACAGCGCATGAATCTTCTGAAAACGTCTCTCCTCTTCGCCGTCTTCTGAGCGATATGGCACATGCCGCTTTCATTCATCAAGGGCTATTACCACAGCAACGTCGCCGAGACTGGTTTGATTTACAGCATCAATTTCATGGTCAGCCTGGTGCCATATGTGATCCTGATGAACTGGCTGTATTACAAGACCCATCGGAGTATCCTCGTCGCCGTTGTATTTCACATCACAGCAGGATGCTTCAACGAGTTGTTTCGCACGCACCCGGACAGCAAGGTCATTCAGACCGTGCTGCTGCTTGTGTTGTCTATCGTGGTAGTCATGACAGACCGGGACTTCTTCTTGCAGCGAGAATATTAAGGAGGTGGAACGACTGACATGCAGAAGATGCCCAACACATTCTCATCCACCAGAGCTGCGTTCCGCGGGCCGGTGATCGGCACGTTACAAGCTTTCAATCCGTAAATGCGCCACGAGGCTGCAAAAAAGATGAGGGGTGAGTTATATCTACATCAGTAAGCCTTACACTCTCATTTTTCTAAAGACTTACAGCTAAATGTATGTTTTTATTGATCTAATTGTATAATTCATATAACTTCAATTAATTACATTAATGATATTATGTCGAAATAATTTACGATGATTCATTCGCATAAGGTCAGTCAATTTTTAAACAATAGTTATATCAATAACATACAAATATGGCATGAGCGATGCTTAATTTTTAAATATAGTAAATTACGAATAACCAAAAAATTCATTGCATAGAAAAAGGAGGTAAAAAGTGAAAAAAATTATTTTACTGGTGGCTTTTGTTTTATGTATGGCTGGAGCAGCTGGTGCTGAAACCCTAACAGATACAACACTGTTTACTGAAACAGGTACATTTGCGGCGGAAGACTATGTGAATCATGGATGGGGGGATGTTAATAAATTAAACAGTATTGGTGACTATGTAACGTGGAGACACCAATTCACCTTCGATCCCGCTGCTGATACGCTCGAGTCGGCAAAGCTAATAATCTCACTGCGTGATGACAATGATAGACTTCTACCGGAGTTCGGTTTCGGCTGGACGGAAAGCGGCACCTGGGACTTAGGTGAAGTGAATACCGGAAACTACGCATACAATGTCAATGTTAACTTCATGAGCGATGGCGTTTTTCAGGTAACTGTTGGCTCTCTATTAGGCGATTTTTATATTGATCAATCAGTGCTGGCTATTAACTACACCCCCGTTTCTAACAATGCCGTTCCCGAACCCGCCACCATCATTCTTTTTGGACTTGGTTTGATGGGTTTGGCAGGCGTAAGAAGAAAGTTTCAGAAATAAATCCGTTTTCATGGGATTTTAAAAACCGTGGTTCTTACCATGGAATAAAAAAGGCAGGGTCAGCAATGGCTCTGCCTTTTTTGCGCATTACAAATAGTTATCATTGATTATTGGTGGCGCAAGTAAGTGCGACTTTGTTGGTGCCTTCTGCGGACTCATCGATCAATATCATTCTTGACCTGTATACATCCTCATTCATTTATTCTGTTTAAAGTCTAATAATATTCAAACCCCAAAGACCTCGCAGAGCAAAGAATGGGAGGTGGAGTATGACAACAAAAGAAGCAATGACATTGTTCAAATACTATCTTCAATCCAACCATAAACCAAGAACCATTGAGAGCTATCGCCTCCTGATGGAAAGATTTGAGGCGATCTACGAACAGAAAGACCTGGAGACCATCACCCCTGATGAAATCTTTCATTTTCTGGAAAACCTGACCGGAAACATGGCGAAATCAACAAGAAGATTGAGATATGCCCAGTTGAAAGCCTTTCACAATTTCATCATTGATCGCTGCTCCCTGAATATGAGAAATCCCTGCAGTACGTCGTTACTGAGCAAATCCTTCAAAGCGCCCAAACAACACCCTCATACGATTCTGGATCGGGAAACGGTGGATGAGATGATCTACAACACCAAGAGACAGAGGGATCGTTTGATACTGGAACTTCAGGCCCGTTGCGGACTGCGTATTGGCGAATTACTGAAGATCAAGGGATCCGATGGTTCTGACAGAACCATTACCCTTCGGGAACCCAAATCAGGTAAAGAAACGGACAGAGCCTACATGCCGGAGAACGTGGCGAAGAAACTGGCTGAATATGTCAAGGAGAAAGCCATCAACGGAGAAGACCGGATATTCCCCATCTGTTATTCGACGGCAAGATCACTTATTAAGAGACTCGTGTTATTTATGCTTTAATTTGTGCTGAGAGCTCGGTATGTGAGCTTTAATCCGAAATAATCAATATTGGCACTCAAACTTATTAAAAATAACATATTGAGAATATAGACATCAATTCCGTCATGTGGTAAGAAATGTATTATGATGTAATACGATACAGCCCAGATACTCGCTGATTGAATGTATCTGAGGCAGGTGAAGTGGACCTGGTAAATAATATTAAAGTTGAATACAGACGAGAATATTGATTTTATATTAAAATTATTTGGTTGCGATCTGAAAACCCTATTGTTTACATAATGGAACGGATTAATCACTTGGGAAATAATCATTGAAAAATATATTAATAAGGAGATGACATAAATCGGATTTGATTAATGTGCCGGAAAAGAAATCAGAATATTAAATTTAACATTCATTAATGGCGCAATTCTTGAAATTGTCCAAACAGGCAAAATAAAAGATAGTCCCTTTGAAGAACATAAAATTCCCAAATTACAAAATTAACTGTGGTGAAAGACTCGAGGCCAATAGCTGCGCAGGCCGATATGACTATACGTGCGTAAATTAGTGACTATGATAAACAATATATTACCACTTCTGCTTATTGTATTTATTTTTGGCTCACCTGCTTTAGCAGCAGAGTTGAATCGTCCTTCGGAATGGGCAGTTCCGCTACAACTGTCCGGCGTCCCCAATTTATATAAAATAAATAACAACCTTTACAGAAGTGCACAACCAACAAAGCAGGGCATGAATAACTTAAAAAATATCGGTGTAAAAACGATCATAAACCTTCGTGCCTTCCATTCTGATAAAGATGAAACGGGAAATACAGGGTTATTCAACGAAGAAATAAGTGTTAATACATGGTACATCAAAGATAAAGACGTCATTAGAGTTTTAAGAATCGTCCTGAAAAAACAAAATGGACCTATTCTTATTCACTGCCAGCATGGGGCAGACCGCACCGGAATTATGATTGCGATGTATCGAATTGTGGAACAAGGATGGTCAAAAGATGAAGCCATTAGAGAAATGGTCGATGGAGGATATGGGTTTCATTCGATTTGGTCGAATGCTATTGACTATGTTAAGAATGTGGATATTGAGAAATTCAAAGATGAAGTAACATGGTTACAGGAAAAGCCTGTGCAAGCAACCAAGTCCCTGCCCCGGGATATAGGCTCAGCTAAAAGTTACCTCATTCCGGCTCTGGAAATCCCAACCTTTCTGTTTCTCCTCAACATGTTCGACCGGCTTGCTTATCCCAACGAAGTAGAGCATGGGGAAAAAACCTTCAGTACAAACTTGTCAACTTTCTGGAATAATCTCGTCCACAGATCCTGGGGCGTTGATCATGATACCTTCTCCGTGAACCAGTTCGCCCATCCGTATCAAGGATCCATGCATCATGGATTCGCAAGATCAGCAGGCCTCAATTATTGGGAATCACTCTTTTACGCCAACGTGGGCAGTTTTCTATGGGAAATGTGTGGTGAGACCACTCCTCCCTCCATCAATGATCAGATTGCCACCGGCACCGGTGGGAGCTTTTTAGGGGAGGTACTTTTCCGCATGGCTAATCTCGCACTCGAGGGTGACGGTGACAAACCCGACATCTTACACGAGTTTGGCGCCGCTATTATCTCACCGCCCACGGGGATCAACCGTTTTGTCTTTGGAGAACGTTTCAAGTCCGTGTTTCCCAGCCATCATCCGGCCACCTTTTACTCCATGCAGTTCGGCACAGGTCTGAATACGGGTCTGAACGACGAAGAAAGTTCGAGCACTATTAACCGGTACGAGGCGATCATGTATTTCTCAATGGCCTATGGCCTCCCCGGAAAACCAGGCTATCGCTATGAGCGGCCATTTGACTACTTCGATTTTGAATTCACAGGCCGTGGCAACTCGGATCATCCTTTAGATAGCATTATGATCCGCGGTCTACTCTTCGGATCGGACTATGCAGTCGGCAGTTCCTATCGCGGGATATGGGGTCTCTATGGCGGTTATGACTATATATCGCCACATATCTTTCCTGTTTCCAACACAGCCGTCTCTATCGGCACTACTTTTCAGTGGTGGCTCTCGCAGACGATAGCGCTCCAGGGCTCGGTTCTCGGTGGGGTCGGTTATGCTGCAACCGGGAATATTAACGAGGTACGCCAAAACGACTACCACTATGGCATCACACCGCAGGGACTCCTTGCACTCCGGTTAATTTTGGGTGATCGAGCCATGCTCGATTTTACGGGGCGCGCGTATCGTTTAACAGGCCTGGGTGGCGATGATAAAGAGAGAGCGGAGTCCATCGATCATTTAAAAATGGGATTCACCGTTCGCATTTACGATCGTCACGCCCTCGGAATCCAATATATCACGTCCATTCGTGAGCACGGCTATCCTGACCGGTCCAATTCTCACCAGACGGTTGGAACCGTCAGCCTCGTTTACACATGGCTTGGAAATGCCCGGTTCGGCGCTGTTGGATGGCGCGGCACTGAAGACCAATAAAAATGGAGAATCCGCTCCAAAGCAGCACCCTATTCCGGGGCAAAGCAGCAGGTTTTTCAAATGTAACGGAATGACCTGCTGGTATAGCGGAATCAGGTACTTTCATACCGGAATGAAACTCATACTGACAAACTGACCGACAACGGCCATACTGTTTTCCAAATGTAATGATGGTTTGGAATCTTCAGCCTAAGAAAATATTTCAGAATCCTTGGGTGTGGGATACTAATATAACTAAATGTTGAGTGCCAAGATGGACTGTACCCCTCTGGTTAGACAGATTGCGTTAGAGCAGTTGGCCCGGGTTTTGGGTTTTGATAAAACAGTTCTTCAAATTCCACAAGCGGTCTGTATCCAATAGAGGAATGCAGACGTTTGCCGTTGTACACTTCCTCTTCTAAGCATTTGGCAATTTTGGCAAGCATACTCCCTTTCAACGCTTAACAATAACGCCTTCCTGTAAGAGAGCATCAAGCAATTTAGATAAGCATACCCCCTTTCAGCCAGAATTTATTAATGTAGGTTTTTGTTTAAACCGGACAAATATCCCATAAATTACCCGCCGGGCTTTTGGTCTTTATTACCATGAAATGCCCAGTGTCATAATTTTATTTCATTTGATTTTAAACATTATTTTGCTTTTTATTTTTCTTAAAAAGAGTATAAAGATAACAAAATTTCGGAAAATACCTGCCAGGTATATTAATTGTTGGCATGAAATTATCCTTTGACATACTTATCATTAATACGTATAATACACGTGCAATGGAGGTGTGATATGCAAAAGAAATTAACCATAACAGTAGATGAAGAAGTTTACACAGGACTTCATAAGGTCATTGGACCACGCAAAATAAGCAGATTTGTTCAGGAAATAGTTCGCCCTTACGTTGTTCGTCCTGATTACGAGTCTGCCTATGCCGAAATGGCAAAAGATAGAAAAAGAGAAAATGAAGCAATGGAGTGGGCTGAAATTAATATAAAGGACATGGAGCATGAAGCGATGTGAAATTTGGTGGGTAAATTTTGATCCATCTGTAGGTGGAGAGATAAGAAAGAAACGTCCTGCCGTAATCATCAGTAACAATGCATCAAACAAATTTTTAAATAGAGTTCAGGTTGTTCCGCTTACGAGCAACACTGATCGTCTTTATCCAAGTGAGGCAAGGGTTCTTTTTGACGGTAAAGAAAGCAAAGCTATGGCAGATCAATTGGCCACTGTAAGCAAATTACGGCTACTCAATTGCGCTGGAATTCTCTCAGAAGAGGACATGCTCAAAGTTGAGGAAGCCGTTAAAGTTCAACTCGGCATGCATTAATAAAATAATGCCAAACCAATACATACAGCCGATCGCTACGCTCCGGCTGATGTTGTCGTAAACCTTTCAATTGGGAAGAAACACATTACCGGACATAACGATCTTGCAACGTTGTAGGTGCCTTCAACGCTTTACAGATGCCTTCCACAATTCTCAAATTAAGAAATTTATGCTAAGTTACAACCCGCAATCGTTAACATGTCCAGTATTAGAAACGATCCATATAAACAATGTTAACACAAGAGAGATAAGTACATGCGAAACCAGCGCGTTGCATCACTGGCCATATTGCTCGTCTTCTTCATAGTAGGGTGTAGAGGAAACATAGAGCTTGTTGGTTATGGCGTCCATCCGGGAATCCAGCATGGACTAAAGGTCGAGTTACTTAGCAATGGCTCGAATGGTGCTTTGATAAGCATTCAGAACACATCAGACAATATCATATCGGTAAATCAATCTTCCCTGGCAATGGTTGTCTCCGTCAAGATGCGCAAAGGTGACGAATTTGTTTCAGTTCAACCCTACGAACACATAAAGGTTCACATGCGCACATCACCGGAACCGGATGATTTTATCATCATCGCGCCACGCCAGACGAAGAATATCCCCGTTCCCATTTCATACAAAGCGGACCGGTACCGCACACTCGATCAGATCTATCGGATCGAGAAAGGTAATCTGTACGAGGTTGAGGTGCGACTTGAACCATATTTTGGATCATTCACCGAGAAGACTGCAAGCCAAGCGCTGGGCGATTTCAAAATACCGAACTATCTACACGAACCATTGGCCATGAATACCATGACAATACGGGCACGATAACAGTTTAACAAATGGATGGACCGACTCCTTGCAGTTGCGGCTTATCATGGCGTTCACGCAAGCCATTCTGTATAATAATTATACACAGCGTCTTAAATAATTGCGCATAAACGATGTAACTGGAGATTGGGTTGAAGCCACTTTGCAAACTGGATTTGAACAACGCTAACCAGATTCTGGAGAGTCTGGAAATAGACATTGTGTGTGCACAATCTGCGGGTCAACTTCCAGACCCGTTCCACCGGGTTCAGATCAGGACTATAGGGAGGCAAGAAATCCAACCGCAAGACATGACGATGTTTATGGAGCCAGGGACGCAGGGCGCGTGCATGATGCCAACGGGCATTGTCAAGCACGATGACCATCTTGCACCCATGGCGTCTCCGGCGCAACAATCGACCCAGGAAGGCTTGAAATCTTTGCGTGTCAAACGTTTCGGCTGGCATCGTCACCATTCGACCATCGGCCGGACAAACTGCACCAAAGACGGCCATCTGTTTGCGAGTCGGAGCATGCAGCACTACGGGATCCAAATTTTCTGGAGGAATCCACATGGCACAGCGTGAACCATGTTGCTGGAAGTGGCATTCGTCTTCGCACCACAGGTCAATATCCTTTCTTTTTGCCAATTGGCGCAGTTTTTTTATATGCCCGCTGGGCTTCCGGGTCGGCTTGGGCAATCACCGGACGTGGTTTGCGCCGCCGAAAACCAAGCGTGCGGAAAAGACGTTGACACTGACGCACACCCAACTGCACGTCGTACTTGACAGACAGATGGTGGGAAAGCAGTTTCCCGTCCCAAAGATTCTGTTCGTATCCAAGATCGCGAGGCAATTGGCGAAGGTCTTCGTTGATCTTACGATGGATTCGTTCGTCAATTGCAGTCGGACGCCCCTCTCGCTCCTGATCCTCCAGACCGGCAAAACCGCTTTGCTCGAAACGCTCAACCCAGTATTGAATGGTGCGAGGACTATGTCCCAAGAGGTCCGCTACTTCGTAACACGACTTGCCTGCGCATACCAGCAACACACCATGCAGGCGGTGGTCGTAGCGTGCTTCTTCGGATCTGACGATTTCTTGTTGAAGAGCCATTTTCATGATCTCGGCATCTTGGATCTTAAGTTTGCGCATGGTTCGCCTCCTTGAATTTTCTCAAGGATAGCACAAATACATATTATGCGCAATTATTTATGTCGTTATGTATAGTTATCCTCAAACATGAATACCTAAGAACCTTAGGTGGCGGCAAGAACTTCCTGTACTGTTGATTTTATCTTTTCTGTTTACAATGCAACCTTTCAAGCGATACTCATTTGCATTGTTTTCTTTACGCTAGGCAATTTTCCATGATATACAAACACGGCTCAAGTAGCATATCATTATAAGTGGATAGCCTTTCGATATCATGGCATTGTTTTAACAGGGGCCGATACCGGCTTCAGCAAAAAAGAGCATAAAAACGTTCTGATGGAACCTATTACCTTTATCATAGCCAATGACCTATCCATGATTCCGGTTGTGCAGGCCGGCGCGGCAAGCTATTTGCGGGAAGCGGGCGCAGAAGATGGTGTTGTCCACCAGACAGAGCTGGTTATTGAAGAGATGATCACAAACATCCTTAAGTATGAATATTTTGATGGACAGAGCGAAACATTAAGCCTGACGCTTTCTCTTAGCGAAAACTTTCTGGAATGGCGCATTCGTTTTCGAGGCATCCCTTTCGATATTGAAAACCTGAAACAGTGGAAAAACAGAACCGCCGATACGAACAGTATCATTGAAAGCGACGGCCGTGGACTCGGCCTGCGCCTTCTTCACCATTACAGCGACGATGTGACATATCGCAACCTGGGCTGGGAGGGCCAGGAAGTGATTATCCGACGCAAAATTCCTGTGGTGGAAATCACACCCCTGGCGGTTAGGAAAATGGAAACGACGGCGGATACGCGTGAAATTCACATCCGCCGGATGCGTCCCGAGGACGCTCCCGCTATTTCCAAACTGGCGTATTTTGCCTATCGCTACACCTACATCCGTGAATATGCCTACGACCCAGAGCAAGTGAGACTGGCCAACGAGGACGGCCGGATGAAAAGTTATGTGATTGTCGCGAACAAGAGCGGCGAGATTCTCGGGCACATGGCGCTGTTTCCGGATGACCTGTTTGGATATGTGCCCGAGCTGGCTGCGGGTTTTGTCCATCCTCATTTTCGTGGCGGCGGCAGTTTCAATGAACTGGTGGAGCTCATGATACGCGATGCCGATGCGGAAGGATTCGCGGGTATTTGCGGCATGGCCGTTACCTCTCACTTCTACAGCCAGAAGGCTGCCCTGCGCTCGGGAATGAAGGAGTCGGCTCTTTTTGTTTCCCATGTTCGTTCCCTGACAATGCCGGACATCAAGGAAGAGCCCTCAGCCCGTGAATCTTTTCTCTATCTTGTCCGAATGATTGACCCATCCCCCCGCCAACCCTGGCATGCGCCGACGCGTCATTCCGAGATGATCGCGAAAATTGCTCGAAATCTCGGCATGACAGCAACTTTTGCCAAGCCGTCGTCAGACGCGCCGCTTCCGGATCGCGGAGAAATGGACTGTCGCGCCGATAACCAGCTTTGCGGCCATCTGGTGGTCCGTCGCTGGGGCCGTGATACCTTGCAAGGGTTGCGCCGCGTGGTCAAGGACTGGTGTCTGGACCGTCTCGAAACGATTTACCTGTATCTTCCTCTCACCGAACCGGCCACGGCTGTTTATTGCGACAACCTTGAAGAGGAGGGCTTTTTCTTTTCGGGTATCATGCCAGGGCAAAAAGGCGCGGACAGCCTGGTTCTGCAATTCCTCAACAATCAGCGCTACGACTACAGTTCTCTCCATGCCGCAACTCCTTTCGGGAAAGCTTTGATTGATTACGTCTGGCGCTGCGATCTCACAGCCTGCGATGCCCCCGCCCCAAGCGATGAATCTTGATTGAGAATGGTAAAGATAGAAATAGCTGCATAGATGTAAATCAATTTGCTTCAGATATGCAGGGCGGATGCGCGTGAACAAGGTTACAACATCAACATGCCTTACTCTTCTAAGGAAATAAAACGCCAACCTTCATACTTACTCAACCTTTCAATCCGCAAGAAACACAATTCCGACTGCATTGGGGAAAATAATACATAATTATTTTTCAAAATTTTAAGCTTGAAAAATCAGATTACTTCCGCTACAATCTTACCAGTAAGAACATGAATTTATAAGGAGGATCATATGGCAAATTTGGCAACCACAAAAATGTCTTCCAAAGGTCAGGTTGTCATCCCGGAGGACATCCGGAATAGACTCAACCTACAGGTTGGTTCGCAATTTGTCGTTGTGGGAGAGAAAGATGTGGTAATATTTAAGTCCATCACGCAACCCTCTATGAAAGAATTTGATAAATTGATTACCAAAGCACGCAAGCAGGCTAAAAAGGCTGGATTGAAACGATCTGATATTCATGAGGCAATTGCAAAAGCCCGAGAGCGTAAATGAAAGTAATCCTCGACACAAACGTTTTTATTTCAGGCGTATTTTACAGCGGTCCACGAAATCAAATTCTCAATGCATGGCGGGATGGTAAAATTCAACTGGTCATTTCTCATGAGATTCTTCGAGAATACTTGAGGGTGGGAGAAATATTTGCCGACAAATTCCCCTCAATTGAGTTGCAGCCGATTCTTGATTTGGTAACGATTGAAGCAGAATTACATGTTGCAGAAGACTTGTCGGAGCAAGTTTGTAGTGACCCTGATGATGATAAATTTCTTGCCTGTGCGATAGCGAGTTGAAATAAGCTTATCGTAAGCGGAGATAAGCATCTTGTGAAGGTTTCGGGTTTCCATGGCGTAGAAATTCTAAAACCTCATGAATTTGTCAAAAGATATCTATAAAGATCTATCTGCTGATTGTCTAGATGGCTATGCATCGTCATCATTCATGTTTGTAATAATAACTCTTTCAAATAGTTATCATTAAAGACTGCTAGTCATTTTTTTCAAATACTTGTCGGTATAACCATTACTAAGACGCAGATTATTTGGACACGGTCTATGAAGACAAGTATCGGTTCGGATACATAAAGGAATCATTTCATTATTTAATTTGAAACCATTTCATTCTGATTTTGTTGGATAATGAATACCAGCCCTGAACGCTGTTTTCCAGCCGGTAATAGTGGAGAACATACGCGGCCGTCAGGACCAGAAGCAGTGCTGTGAGAAGAATACAGGGAACAGTGAAATGAATCATGGTAAACCCGAAGGTCAGCAGGAAGAAGAGACAGACAAACAACATGGTAATCAGATGCGCCAGCCGTTCGTGCTGCATCCAGGAGATCTGCTTGTCGTGATAGGCCAGCAGCTCGAGAAGTTTATCCGGCTCCTGATGTGATTCCAGGGAATCCAATACATAACGTTCATGCTGTTTGATGTAGTCAATCATAATATAAGAATCCTTCCATATTTTATTTATGAAACTACGCTTTATTGCCTGTGCGGGCAGCCGGATCCTGCCTGTAAAATGTTTTCAAAACCCGGTAGAGTTCCGGTGCGGATTTGATCATCTGAACCGGCTGGCAGAAAAATTGCTCCGTCGCAACTGCGAAAAACTCTGCCTCGTCTGTTGCGCCGTATTCATCGAGGAATGTTTGTCTGCCTTTTTCAACATCCTGTATCAGTCTTAAATATTCACGTGAGCAGGTTTTGACCCAGTCCCGGTATTCTTCGCGGTCTCGTAGCCGCGGTGTGCCGTCCGCCGCGCCGTCCTGCATGTCCAGTTTATGGGCAAACTCATGATAAACCACATTGAATTCTGCTTTGCTATGACGGCCCTGATCCAATGTGGTGTCCCAGGCCAGGATGACCGGTCCCTGCCGGAAGGCCTGGCCGGAGATGGGGAGTTCCGGTTGAAGAGGTTCGAGGACGGTTTCGAAAAAACCCGGCTTCCTTTCAGGCAACATCATTTCGGAAGGATAAACCAGGATGGTTTCAACATTGTCGAAATAATTGTGAGGAAGGTTCAGAATCAGCAGGCACGCCTGTGCGGATATTGTCACACGGATTTCGTCGGTGAGCTCCAGTCCGCCGCAACCTTCCCAGGATTTTTCGGCCATAAATATCTGGATCAGCCTTTGCAGGCGCATTTGTTCATCGTCGCCAAGCATTGAATAATGAACCATGTTGCGGCGGATGATAGCTTCCCATTCGGAAGGAAAAGGCTCTTCCACGATCTTGAGGCGTCTTTGTTTTGAGAACCAGTCTAACATCTCAGCATCCATCCGGAGTATATCAAAATATGTAACATAAAAATAATCCAATGTAAAAAAAGCATTTTCCCGGGCTTTTTCTTGACATCGCACGATAAACATCTTTAAATGTCATAAAGCCATACAGATCAGATACAGTGGGGAGGCTGTGTTGATTCCAAAGAGATTTCGAAACGGTTTTTATCTGCTGATTGCCGTTTGTATGACGCTGATCGTTGCCTGTCCATTATCTGTCGGGCTTCCAAAACTGGAGAGGGATGATGTTGTTGTGGCTTTTGGCGACAGCATTACGTTTGGAACGGGGGCAGCGCCGCATGAGAGCTATCCGGTGGTTCTGGAGAAGATCATCGGGAGAAGGGTGGTCAATGCCGGTGTGCCGGGAGAAGTCACTTCGGGGGGGCTGGCACGTCTTCCAAAAGTGCTGGAACGGGAAAAACCTGCATTGGTGATTATCTGCCTCGGCGGCAACGATCTGTTGCGCTCAATGAATAAAAAACAGGCTGCTGATAATATCCGGGAAATGATTTGTCTGACCAGAAAGCAGGGTGCCGCGGTTGTATTGATTGGAGTACCGGCGCTGGGTTTATCGGTTTCCCCGGATCCCCTTTATCGCGAGATAGCCAAAGAAATGAACATATCGCTGGAAGAGAAAACATTGTCGGAAATTCTGGCTGACGGTGCCTTGAAGGCGGATTTAATTCATCCCAATGCCACAGGATACCGCCGTTTGGCCGAAGCCATCGCAGCTCACTTGAAGAAAAGCGGAGCAATTGAATAAGCTCTACGATATCAGCCAGGATTCACCCGGAGGAAAATGTACTCGCTGCTTGCAGATGTGGTTGTTGTTTTTCATTTTTTATTTATCGTCTTTGTTGTTGCAGGCGGCCTGCTGGTTTTGCGCAGGCCCTGCCTGGCATGGATTCATCTGCCGGTGGTTGCCTGGGGAGCTGGCATTGAGTTTGCGGGAGGGATTTGTCCGCTGACACCGCTGGAAAACTATTTGCGACGTCTGGGCGGCGAAAGTACATACAGCGGCGATTTTGTCATGCAATACCTTCTGCCCGTGATCTATCCGGAAAACCTTACCATTACAACCCAGTATATTCTTGGTGTGCTGGTTATTGTGATCAATCTGATTGTCTACGGCATGGTGATTCACAGACTCTATCGCCGATGATGCCCTGATGCAGGAAAGTAGCATAAAAAAGGGCGGGGGCCTTTTTGCCCCCGCCCTGACCAAATGTTTTCTAAACCAGCATATATGATGCTTCGGGGATTTCCATGACGGAGTTGTCGCCTTCCTTGATTACCCGTAAAAACAATCCTACATTGGGCAGCAGGTTGTGGGCGAAAAATTTCGCCGATGCCACTTTGCCTGCATAGTAGGGATATTCAAAGTGCTCCTTGCCGATTTCGTCAATTTTCTTCTGCGCGATAAGAGCATGCTCCAGAAGCAGTTTGGCACCGTAAATATAACCCGTGGCATGGAGAATTCGTGTTGCATAAAAACCGATCATGCCAAATTTCCCCTGACCCAGGTAGCCTGCCATTGTGCCCTGAATTTCCTTGTACTGAGCAAGCGCCTCTTCCAGCAGGGCAACTTCAGCTTTCAAAACGGCATCATCTTTATGGTCTGCCGCGAATTTTTCCAGCTCTGCGAACCATGCACCGAACACCTGCCCTCCGGCCATCATCCACTTGCGGCCGATGAGATCCATGGACTGAATAAAGTTGGTGCCTTCCCAGATGGGGTAAATCCGGCAGTCGCGGAGCTGCTGCGCGATGTGATATTCTTCGGAGAAGCCGTAACCGCCATAGCACTGCATGGCCTCTGAAATGCTTAAAAACGCCAGGTCAGAGCACCAGGCTTTAACAATCGGGATGTTGACTTCCACAAACGCCTTGGCGCGCTTGCGTTCATTTTCATCCTTGGTGTTTTCCATAACATCCATGCAGTAATAGGACATGGCAATCATGGCCCGGCTGGCCTCAGTGATGGATTTCTGATACATCAGCATGCGGCGTACGTCTTCATGGTTAATAATGGGCACTCTTCCGGCCTTGGGGTTGGTGAGCTGACGCCCCTGGATTCTTCCTGCGGCATACAGCGCCGCGTTATTGTAGGAAACGGTTGCAGCTGCCAGTGCCGCCAGTCCTGTGACGGTGCGCTCTTCATTCATCATCTGGAACATCTGGGCCATGCCCGCACCCTTGCCGTCCGCGGGCGGGTCACCCAGCAGATAGCCGCGGCACTTGCCTTCTTCCCCAAAGTTGATGATGCTGGTTGCCGATCCGCAAAGACCCATCTTGTGTTCCACACCGCCGCAGTTGACATCATTGAACTCACCTTTTTCGCCTTCGGGAGTGTGCCAGTATTTGGGAACGACAAACAGGGAGATGCCTTTCGTGCCCGGAACGCAGCCTTCGATGCGGGCAAGTGTCAGGTGGACAATATTTTCCGTGATGTCCTGATCACCGCCGGTGATGAAGCACTTCGTGCCGACGATTTTGTAAACACCCGGTTCATCGGTAGGCGTGGCCTTGGTGATGATGTCACCCACGTCCGAGCCGCTGTTGGGTTCAGTGAGGTCCATGGTTCCCGCCCACTGGCCGGAAAACATCTTTGGAAGGAAAATATTTTTCACTTTTTCATTGCCGAAGTCGCGAATCAGGCCCGAGGCGCCGGTGGTTGCCATGACGTAGGGGCCGGATGCGGCGTTGGCGGCAGCCAGGTATTCATTGGTGCAGCCCATGAGGCAAAGCGGCAGCGCGCTGGGATCAGAATGATCGGCGTTGCTGGAACCAAGGCCGTTTTCCTGAACGGTCCAGTAAGGCTTCTTGAATGATTCGGGTGTGGTGACCTTGCCGTTTTTATAGACGGCATGCTGCTTGTCACCGTCTTCATTGGTAGGGGCGACAACTTCCTTTGCGATTTTCATCGCGTTTTCCAGAATAGAATCGACCTCGTCCAGAGAATAACCTCCTTCGAATCGTCCCTGACCGAAAACTTTGGACATGTCGAGCCACTCTTTTAAAATAAACTTGTGCTCGCGTGTTGAGTAAACAAAATTTGCTGCCATGATGTATTTCTCCTTCCTTGTTCCTGTTGAATACAGATTTTTAATGGCGGCATTATAGGCAAGGGATGACCATAAGTCAATGCTCATAAATATTAAAGATCTTGATAAGATAGATGTTATCTGCTATTTTGCAGACATGCAGGCATCCTTTCGCATGAATGATTTTATCCTGGTCATTGTGGTTGTTTCTTCCATGATGATTGCCATCATTTTCCCTGATTTTGGTGCCCGTTTCCAGGTGTTTCCCTTCTACAGTCTCATGATCAATTTTTTCCTGAGTTACCTGTCCATTGATTTGGCCGATGTGTGGAAGGCGCTGAAAGGTCACAGCGGACAAATTCTGGCGTTCACGGTAATGAAGCTGGCCATTCTGCCGGTCATAATGTATTTTATTTTTTTTCTGATTGCTCCTGATTACGCGCTTTCAGCCCTTCTTCTCACAGGCGTATCCGCAGGTGTGGTTTCTCCCATGATTTCAAACATGGTCCGTGGCAACAGTTCGCTGGTGCTCGTGGTGGTTGTGATCACTTCGGCGCTGGTTCCCTTCACGCTTCCGGCGCTCATCAAGACTGTTGCAGCAAAGGAGATGATGATTTCTTTTTTGCCCATGCTCAAGATGCTGGCCACCGTGATTTTTATCCCGATTGCCATCGTTGAATTGATCCGCTACCTGCTGCCGCGACTCGTTGCCCCGATTTTAAAAGTTCAGTTTCCTTTATCGCTTTTGATGTTTGCCTTGATCAATCTGGGAGTTTTTTATCAGTATGCACCTTTTTTCAGAAAAGACCCCTCGGTGATTATCATGGCGGTGGTGGTTGTTTTCGTGCTTGCGGCTGTTTACTGTGCGGTGGGCATCTTTTTTTTCCGGAAGGGACCGTTGGAAAATCAGCTGGCCGGAGCCGTCATGCTGGGGAATATCAACAACGTTCTGGTCATTGTTTTTTCTTCAAGGTTTTTCGGCCCCGTTGAGCCGCTGGTCGCTGCCATGTATATGATTCCTTTTTTTGTGCTGGTGATTCCTCTGCGATACTACAGGCACAGGAGAAAGGCAAAAGGACCAAGGATCGAGGATCAAGGTGATAAGGAACAAGATCAATAGTGGGAATTGTGGAGAAGAAACAATTGAGCATCTATTTTATTGATAGTTGAATCGTTAATGTGCAAGAGTTCCAGAAGAAAGGATGATTGCAGTATTAATGAGGTTGCGTTTTTAAGGTATATTGTGAGAACATAACCAATCATACTATCTTCAGTAATATGGAGGTTGCCATGCTGAAAAAAACATTGTTCGTCACTGCCGTATTGTTTTGTTTTGTTTCCGTTTCCCTTGCCGCTGACCTGATGCCGGTTAAATTGCCCGCGCCGGATACAAAAGGCGGGAAGCCGTTGATGAAGTGCCTAAACGACCGCAAGTCTGACCGTTCATTCAGTACAAAGAAACTGCCCGTGCAAATCCTTGCCAATCTGCTTTGGGCAGCCTGTGGCATCAATCGCCCGCAAAGCGGCAATCGAACGGCTCCGTCAGCTCACAACTGGCAGGAAATCGACGTCTATGTCGCACTGGAGGAAGGGCTTTATCTGTACAATCCTAAAACACATACCCTTGAACCTGTGGTAAAAAGTGATTTGCGAAAGCACACGGCGCGGTTGCCCCAGCCGTCGCGCAGCTCCGTTGTCGGAGCTCCGCTGCAGCTGATCTATGTGTCCGATTATGCAAAAATGCGATCCGGCCTCGGCGACGAAGACAGGAAATTCTACTCTGCCACAGATACAGCGTTCATTGGCCAAAATGTCTATCTGTATTGCGCGTCCGAAGGACTGTACTCGATTATCCGGTCCTTCTTTGACTCAAGTTCTCTGACAAGAGAGATGAAGCTCAAGGACACTCAGAAAATCATCCTGGTGCAGGCAGTTGGCTATCCGCAATAAGCAGGAAAATGAGGGAGGGAAAAGTATGAAAAATTTTTCTTTTTATAACCCGACGAAAATTCTTTTTGGCAAAGGCAGGATTCAGGATATTGCAGGGGAAATTCCAAAGGAATCAAAAATTCTTTTGACTTACGGAGGAGGAAGTATCAAACGCAACGGAATCTTCGATGAAGTGATGGAAGCCCTGCCGGGTTATCACATCATGGAATTCGGTGGCATTGAGCCCAATCCGTCCTATGAAACGTTGATGCAATGTGTGGAGGTTGTGCGCAAAAACAGCATTGATTTTCTGCTGGCCGTGGGCGGCGGTTCCGTAATCGACGGTACAAAGTTCATCGCCGCTGCCGCCTTGCATGAGGGAGAGCCCTGGGACATTGTTAAAACCTATGGTAAAGTGATCAAAAGGGCTTTACCGTTCGGCACGGTGCTTACCCTTCCCGCCACAGGTTCGGAGATGAACAACGGTGCCGTGATCACCCATAGGGCGTCCAGGACAAAACTTCCCTTTGTGCACCCTTTGCTGTACCCCAGATTTTCCATTTTGGATCCCACAAAGACTTACACCCTGCCGCCCGAACAAATCGCAAACGGGGTGGTCGATACGTTTGTCCATGTCATTGAACAATATCTGACTTATCCGGCCAATGGCAAAGTGCAGGACCGCTTTGCAGAAGGTCTGCTGCTGACGCTGATTGAAGAAGGACCCAAAGCAATCACACAGCCGATGGATTATGATGTTCGCGCCAATCTGATGTGGTGCGCGACACTGGGGCTCAACGGGCTCATTGGTGTCGGAGTTCCTCAGGACTGGGCAACGCATATGGTTGGACATGAGATTACGGCGCTCAGGGAGTTGGACCATGGCAAGACCCTGGCAGTGGTTTTGCCGGCAATGCTGGATATTCGCAGGAAGGACAAGAAGGAAAAACTCCTGCAGTATGCCGGGCGCGTGTGGGGCCTCGAAACAGGGAATGAGGATGAGCGCATCGACGCGGCCATCCTCAAAACGCGTGAATTTTTCGAAAGCATGGGCATACCGACCCGTCTCTGTGACTACAATATTGCCGCAGATATCATACCGGCTGTCATCGAGCAGTTAAAAACACACCGTATGATCCAGTTGGGCGAGAAGATGGATGTGACGCCGGAACTCGTTGAATCCGTCCTGAAAAAATGTTTGTAACAGATTAACAGGATCAAACTGCGGAGATTGAATGATGGATAAAAATTCTGTTATACTGATTTCGGGCTGTTCATCAGGAATCGGGCTTTCATTGGCCCGCGAGTTTGCGTCGCGCGGATGCAGGGTCTTTGCCACGGCCCGAAAACCGGAGGTTATCGAACATCTGAAAAGCGAAAAGATCAACACCCTGGCGCTGGACGTAACGGATCAGCAATCCATTGATGCCTGCGTGGCGGAAGCTCTTGCCAGGGCGGGCAGGATTGATGTGCTGGTCAACAACGCAGGTTACGCGCTGATCGGGCCGATAATTGATTTGTCCATCGACGATCTGAGGCGTGAGTTTGAAACCAATGTGATCGGTCTTGTTGCGCTCACCAAGGCAGTCGCCCCTCAAATGATTGAACGAAAATCCGGCCTGGTCGTCAATATCGCGAGTGTTTCCGGCATCTGCGCCACACCGTTTGCGGGGGCCTATTGCGCCACAAAAGCTGCAGTCAACCTGCTTTCCGTTTCCATGCGCATTGAACTGGCGCCTTTCGGTATTGCCGTGGTCACCGTGCAGCCGGGGGCGATCAAATCCAAATTTGGAGAGGCCGCCTCCAACAGCATCAAACTTCGGGAAGATTCTGTCTATGCGCCGGTGGCCGGATACATTCAGGAGCGGGCCACATCTTCACAGAAGAATCCAACAAAGGCGGAAGAATTTTCCCGGAAACTTGTTGATTCACTTTTTCTCAAAACGATTCCCAAAGTGATTCGTCTGGGCAGGCAATCGACCCAGCTGCCGCTGGTTGCCGCATTGCCGGCTGACCAGTTCGACCACTTGATGAGCAAAACGTTTGGCCTGAAAAAACTCGCGAGGAAATAAAACAGAAAGGATAGGGGGTGCCATGCAATTCACTTTTGCCCACAACAATTTCAACGTTTTGGATCTGGAGAAAAGCCTGGCTTTTTATAAGGAAGCCCTTCAACTGAAAGAAGTGCGGCGATATGAATCACCGGACGGCAGTTTCATTTTAGTCTTTTTAGGGGATGAAAGAACGTCCCATCAGCTGGAACTGACCTGGATGAAAGACCGCACGGAACCCTACAGTCTCGGTGACAACGAATTTCATCTGGCATTCAAAGTGGATGATTTTGCCGCAGCCCACGCCCTTCATGAAAAAATGGGCTGCATCTGCTTCGAAAACAAGTCCATGGGCATCTATTTTATTCATGATCCGGATGACTACTGGATTGAAATTATTCCGAAAAAGCGTTAATTTCGTCAGACAGCAAATGGATGCTGCCCAAAGAAATATTTATTGATTTTTAGTTCATTGTCCTTTAGAGTTGCCGCCGTAAACGGATGTCTGCATCTGGTTGCCGCCGTTTTCGGGATGACGGCGATTCAAACTCCAATCCTAATGTCACTGCGTGTGGTAAAATGCCTGTTTCCAGGCATTGATGTGCCCGATAATTGAAATCAAGAAAGTCAGACAGGGAGGACAACAATTGAATATTGATAGTAAAATACTGAGCGAAGAAAATCTTCAGAAAATCAGACAACTCAACAATCCGAATGTGGAAAGGATCGTCGAGGAATATGTGAATTTATGCAAGCCGGCCAAAGTATCCGTCATTACAGACAGCTTCCCCGATATCGGTTACGTACGTCAGCAGGCGCTGGAACTGGGGGAAGAGAAAAAGCTGGCCATGCCGGGTCACACCATTCATTTCGACAGTTTTTACGATCAGGGGCGTGATAAAAAGAACACCTGCCTGCTGGTTACCCCGGACATGAAAGTGTCGAAAATTATCGATGTCAAAGACCGGGAGGAAGGCCTTAAGGAAGTCCATCAAATTATGGACGGCATCATGAAGGGCAAGGAATGCTTTGTCCGGTTCTTCTGCCTGGGGCCGCTTCATTCACGTTTCTCCATTGCCGCGCTTCAGATTACCGATTCCGCTTATGTTTCCCACAGTGAAGATCTGCTCTACCGGGTTGGGTACGAACATTTTAAAACGCTGAACGGTTCGGATGATTTCTTCTACCTGGTTCACTCGGCGGGAGAACTCGATGAGCGGGGCAACACAAAGAACATCAAAGACCGGCGGATTTATATCGACGTCCTGGGCAAGAAAGTTCTGACGGTGAATAACCAGTATGCAGGAAACAGTGTGGGCTTAAAAAAACTGGCGCTTCGGCTGGCCATTTATAAAGCCAATAAGGAAGACTGGTTGACGGAGCACATGTTCATCATGGGAGTGAAACCGGAAGGCAAGAAACGGGTGACCTATTTTACCGGCGCGTTTCCCAGTGCCTGCGGGAAGACTTCCACCGCCATGGTTCCGGGTCAGCAGATTGTCGGGGACGATATCGCTTACATCCGGCATAGCGATGACGGCAAAGCTTACGCGGTCAATATTGAACAGGGTATCTTTGGTATTATCGAAGATGTCAATCCCATCGATGATCCGGTGATTTATGAAGCGCTTACCACGCCACGCGAACTGATTTTTTCCAACGTGCTGGTGAAGGATGATAAGCCATACTGGATGGGGATGGGGCAGATTCTTCCCGATGAAGGCGAGAATTTCTCCGGGGAGTGGAAGAAGGGAAAGAAAGACGACAAGGGAAATGAAATTCTGCCGTCGCACAAAAACGCCCGCTATACGATACGCCTCAGTGAACTGAAAAACGTGGACCCCAAACTCTATGATCCCGATGGTGTTCCGGTCAGCGGCATCATTTACGGCGGTCGTGATTCCGATACATCTGTTCCTGTTTACCAGAGCTTTGACTGGGCGCATGGCATGTTTATCGGTGCGTCGCTGGAATCGGAAACCACGGCGGCCACGATTGGAGCGGTGGGCGTACGGGAGCTTTCTCCCATGGCCAACCTGGATTTTCTGGTCGTCCCGCTGGGGACCTACCTTTCCAACCACCTGAAATTCGGTGAGCGATTGATTGTCAAACCGCTGATCTTTTCGACTAATTACTTCCTGAAGGAAGATGGAAAGTTCATCAACGACAAGGTGGATAAGAAAGTCTGGCTCATGTGGATGGAAGGCCGGATCCATGGCGAGTACACCGCCATCGAGACGCCGATCGGCTATATTCCCAAGTATGAAGATGTCGCAAAGCTCTTTGTCCAGATTTTCGGCAAGAAATTCACGCGAGATGTTTATGACAAACTGTTTGCCATCCGGGTGGACAAGTTCCTTGAGAAACTGGATCGAGTGGAAAAAGCCTATGCGGAAGAGGAAAATATCCCTTCGGAATTTCACGCTATTATGGAGATGTTAAGAAACCGTCTGAATGCGGCAAAACAAAAATCGGGCAAGTCGGTTATTCCGCCCGGTGAATTCGCCTAGATTAATTTTCTGACCCAAACAATAAAACCCCGCCAACAAAGCGGGGTTTTATTTTCACTACAATCCTTGGAATCTAACAGTCTAATAGCCTACAGCCTATCTACCTATTTCAACATCTGCGGCAGGAAGGTTACAATGTTCGGAAAAATCAACAGAAGAACGGCCAGTGCAATCATGGCATAAAGCATGTGCAATGATCCCTTGAAAACAACATGCAGCGGTACGTCACGGGCGACGCCTGCTACAACATAGGCATTAATTCCAACCGGAGGGGTGATCACCCCCATTTCGGCAACGATGACAATGATGACGCCAAACCAGATTGGGTCAAAATTCATGCTGAGGATAACTGGATAGATAATGGGAATGGTGAGCATGATCATGGCCAGAGAATCCATCAGACAGCCGAGGCACAGGTAAATCAGAATGATGAAACCCATGATGATCATGGGATGGAGCTGCAGCCCGGAAACAAAAGTTCCGATATCAGCGGGGATACGCGTAACAGCCAGAAAATGTCCAAATACCGTGGCGCCGGCAACCACCACAAAGATCATACAGGAAATACGCGTCGTGTCATAAAGCGCGTTTACAAAACCTTTCCAGGTCAGATTGCGGCCGACCAGAGCGATAATGATGGTGCCGAAAGCCCCCACTCCCGCTGCTTCCGTTGGTGTGAAAAATCCGGCAAAAAGGCCGCCCATGACTAGGATAAACAGGAGAAGGGTTTCAATAAGACCGGACAGGGATTTGATCTTTTCACTCCATGTGCTTTTCGGGCCGCGCGGTCCAATTTCCGGGCGGAAGAACGTCCAGATTAAGATAGAAAGAACAAAGAAGCAGGACAATAGAATTCCGGGAATGACTCCGGCCATGAACAGTTCACCGATAGACTGTTCGGTCATGATTCCGTAAATAATGAAAATGGTGCTGGGCGGTATAAGAATTCCCAGGCTGCCTCCCGCAGTTACAACACCGGTGGCCAATGCGGGATCGTATTTGTATTTCTTCATTTCCGGCAGAGCGACGGAGGCCATGGTTGCCGCGGTCGCGCTGGTGGAGCCGCAGACAGCGGAAAAACCGGCACAGGCGCCGATGGTGGCGACTGCCAGGCCGCCCGGCAGATGCCCGAAAAATTTATGGGCTGCATTGAAAAGACGACGGCTGATTCCGGAGTGAAAGGCAACCTGTCCCATGAGGACAAACAGGGGAATCACGGTCAGGTTGTAAGCACTGAAGGTGGAATAAAAGTCGCGAATGAGCAGGTTGGACGCGGCACTCCAGGAAACAATATAACCAAACCCGAGATAACCGACGAGCGCCATGACAAATCCCACCGGTACATGCAAGAACATCAGAATAATCAGTGCGGCAAAGCCAATCAGGCCGATCATGGTGGGGGTCATCGGTCAATGGTCCTTCGGAAAGATTTTATGCATTCGGTGATCAGAAGAAGACACAGCAGGGCACAGCCTGCGGCAATCCCATAGATAAAAGGGTAAGCCGGCATTTGCAGGGTTGCCGAAACTTCACCGCTGTTTTTCAGATCCATTGCGTAAAGGACGGCCTGATAAGCAATGACACCGAAGAGCAGCGCGCCAATCAAATTGCCGAACGATTCAATGGCCAGCTGCACTCTCTGAGGAAACTTTTCAAACAGAAGCTCAACGGCAATGTGACCTTTTTCTATGGAAGTGAATGCCAGGGCAAAGGATACGACGATGGTCCCCAGAAATCCTACCAGCTCGTACGTTCCGGGGATAGGCCTGCCGAATATCCGTAGAATTACATCCGCTACGGACAGCAGCATCATGGCGACAACAGCCGCGCAGGCAAGGATGTTAAAAGCCTTGCCTGCGCGTGAGAGATTTTTTACAGGACTAAGCATGACTTAAGGAAGTCCGTTATTTTTTGACCTTGGAATGTTTCTTGATCAATGCTTTCACTTCTGCTACTGCCTGTTTGCCCGGCAGACCCTTGCTTTCCGCGTTTTTGATATATTTTTCTGTTACCGGTTTGACGGCTGCTTCCCATTTTGCTTCTTCGGCAGCCGGCAATTTGATCACTTTATTGCCGAGTTCTGCGGAGTACTTATATCCTTCCACGTCAGCGTCATCCCAGGCTTTGCCGGCAACGGCAATCCATTCCTGGCTGACATCATCGAATGCTTTCTGGATATCTTTAGGGAGCGAATTCCATTTTTTCTTGTTCATGACAACAAACATGGCGGTCGTATAGCCGATGTTGGTGCAGTCGGTAGTGTACTTGACAACCTGTGCCTGTTTCCAGCCTTTCAGTGTTTCCATCGGGGCCAGCGTGCCCTGCACGACACCCTTTTGCAGGGCCTCGTACGTTCCACCCTGCGGCATGGCGACGGAGACGCCACCCAGGTTTTCCACGATCTTGGCGGAAAGGCCTGTGGATCGTATCTTCATTCCTTTCATATTCGCCAGGCTATTAACGGGTTTTTGAGTATGTAAAAGGCCGGGACCGTGAGCATGCAGATAGAGGACCTTGACTCCGTCAAGTTCTTTTGGTTGCATTCTTTTTACAAAGTCGTTGGCGACCAGGGTGGCAACCATACCGTTGGGGTATCCCATCGGCAGATCCAGGGCTTCCAGAAGCGGCAACCGGCCCCTCGTGTATGCGAAGCAGGACATGCCAATATCAGAAATTCCCTTTTCAACACCATCAAAACATTGATCGGCAGGTGTCAACGAGCCTCCGGTAAAAATGTTGATTTTAACCTTGCCGCCGGTGCGTTTTTCTATTTCCTTGGCCCAGCTTTCACCGGCTTTGGCCTGGGCATGTGTGGCCGGGAAAAAGATACTGTAAGTTAAAGTGGTCTGTGCCATTACACTGGACCCGAACAAAAACGTGACAAACAATGCTGTAAATAACGATACTCTCACGAAAAAAGACCTTTTTTTCATTTGTCCTAATTCTCCCCCTTTTCTGTTTTTTTTGATAAAAAAACCCCGTCGCTCTTGATGATTCAATATGCAAAATTCTGTTTGTGATTTTTGGTGAGCCTGCTTACCTTAAGTTTTGCGGGGGCAAGCAGGCATCAATACATATAGATGCAATAAGGTGAGGACTTGCTTATGGAAAAATTATGCATACTGTCGTCCATAACGCTGTATTGCCTTGGGGTAATATTTGATTTGACCGGCTGTGTCAAGTTGATTTTATGTTTCATGCTGCCAGGACCCTGTTTTTAGTGTTTTTCTACCTTCAGTTTATCCAGTTCTTCGCGGTAACGTTCAGCCTGGGCTCTGGCCGATTCAATTTCTTCTCTTGCCTTTTCCAGCTCTTCATCCTGCCTCTGTCTTTCTTCACGGATTTTATCCTGTATTTCATCAAAACCCACATAGATAGCCAGTGCACCACCCAAAAGAAGAAAAATCGGCAGGGCGCCTCTGATAATGGTTAAAAAATCGGTCCACCAGAAAATCAAGCTGATCAGTCCAAAAATAGCGGTGCCGACTCCTACCGTCAGCAAAGACATAATGCAACCTCCGGACAATTGACTTACAAATCGGTTCAATTATAATTTGCGAATATCTATCATGAATACCATAGTTGGGCAAGCCGGAAATAGATGATCATGGAGATAAAATATTGCTTGATTTAATAAAGGGCATCATCTAGATAATAAAGTTTATTAAAGCAGTGCATATAACACGTCAATTAATTAAGGATGAAATGAATGGATCTGAATTTCAATAAAAGCGACGGGCTGATCCCGGCCATCGTTCAAGATGCTGAAACAAAAGATGTATTGATGCTGGCCTATATGAACCGGGAATCGTGGGAAGCTACCCTGAAATCCGGGAAAGCGACTTTCTGGAGCCGCTCCAGACAAAAATTATGGCTGAAAGGTGAAAGTTCCGGCCATGTGCAGATTATTAAAAATATTTTCATCGATTGTGATGACGACACCATTTTGCTTCAGGTGGAACAATTGGGAGGGGCGGCCTGTCACACGGGGCACCGATCCTGTTTTTACCGGAAACTTGAAGGCGGTGAGCTTATTGTTGTGGGAGAAAAAGTATTTGATCCGAAGGATGTGTATAAATGAACGTATTAAAGTTGGGTATCCCCAAGGGCAGTCTGGAAAATAACACGGTTGATTTATTTAAAAGGGCTGGGTGGCGGATCACCTATGATTCCCGCAGTTATTTCCCCGACATTGATGATGAGGAAATTACCTGCAATTTGGTGCGGGCGCAGGAAATGTCGCGCTATATTGAAGATGGTCACCTGGATCTGGGGTTAACCGGTATCGACTGGATTCTGGAAAATAATTCGGATGTTGTGGCCGTGCAGGACCTGGTCTATTCCAAGGTCTCCACGCGTCAGGCAAGATGGGTGCTGGTGGTTCGTCAGGATTCACCCATCCGCTCGCTTGAAGATATGGAAGGGAAGCACATATCCACCGAGCTGGTCAATTTTACCAAGCGTTACTTTGCCGAAAGAAAGATCAATGTCAGTGTGGAATTTTCCTGGGGGGCCACGGAAGCGAAGGTTGTGGACGGCCTGGTAGATGCGGTTGTGGAAGTGACCGAGACAGGGTCAACCATCCGTGCGAACAAATTAAGGATTGTTCATGAGCTGATGAGGAGCAATACTCAGCTGATTGCCAATCGTGCGGCCTGGAATGATCCCTGGAAGCGTAAAAAGATAGAACAGATCCGGACTCTCCTGAACGGGTCCTTGCTGGCGATGGGCAAAGTCGGTATGAAACTGAATGTTTCCAAGGCGAATCTGGATCGCGTAATGAAACTTCTGCCTTCGCTCAAAGCCCCGACTATTTCCAGCCTCTATTCCGAAGAATGGTTTGCCATCGAGTCTGTGATTGATACAGGCGTAGTTCGCGACCTGATTCCGCGTCTGCTCGAAGCAGGAGCGGAAGGTATTATTGAGTATCCTTTAAACAAAGTCATTTGATCCGGAGGAAAGGCATGGCCAGAAAAGCGAAAGTAGTCCGCAAAACAACGGAAACAGATATTGTGCTGGATATTGATCTGGATAAACCTGAGGGCGGAAAAATTGACACGTCGATTCCCTTTTTGAATCACATGCTGGATCTGTTTGCGCTTCATGGCCGGTTCAAGCTGGGGATTAAAAGCAAAGGCGATACCGAGATTGACGATCATCATCTCGTGGAAGATCTGGGCATCTGTCTCGGACAGGCAGTAGGTCAGGCGCTGGGAAGCAAAACGGGAATTAATCGATACGGTTCGATTTCGCTGCCGATGGATGAGTGCCTTTGTCATGTCCATATCGACATTTCCGGCCGTCCTTACCTGATCTACAAGGTCCGGTACGAACGCCGGAAAATTGGAGGTTTCGACCCGGCCCTGGTAAAGGAATTTTTTAAGGCTTTCACGGATAACAGCGGCATCACGCTGCACATCAATCTTGCGTATGGGAGCAACAGCCACCACATCATCGAGGCGGTTTTTAAAGCTTTTGGACGCGCGTTACGGCAGGCTGTGAATATCAACCCGGAAATATCAGGGATTCCGTCCACCAAAGGAATGCTCTGATAGAAAGGCCAGGTTTTCTGAATTGAAAAATATCTCCCGGATCAAAAAATGGTCGTTAGCGTTGGTGGTTTTGGGGTTCTTTTTTCTGGCGACATTATCGCTCCAGGCCGAAGAAAAAACGGGGCCTTCTCAAACCGCTTCTCCCGGTGCTGCTGTCACGAAACGCCTGGCGGTCATTCCTTTTCAATCGGTGACGCCTGCAGACGGATCGTCAACAGTCCGGTGCCCGATTTGCGGCAGCATCAATCCAGGTGGGACCGTTGTCAATGGTGCCCAAAGGGTTCTTGAGGAAATTTTTACGGACAAGTTGAGCAATTTAAAAGATGTGGTAATCATTCCTTCGGAAAAAACGGAAAAAATTTATGATCAGGTCAACGCCGGTTCTGAAAAGCAGCCCATGATGGAGAAGGTCCTGAAGGTCGGAAATGAACTGCACGCGGATGTTGTGGCTGTCGGGTTCGTTTATCGTTACCGTGAAAGAGTTGGTTATGCCTATTCCACCGAGCATCCCGCATCGGTTGCTTTTGAGATTCACCTCATCTCCGTAAAGGATGGTACCACCCTGTGGCGAGGGGTTTTTGATAAAACACAAAGATCTTTAACGGAAAATGTTTACGAGGTTTTTTCTTTTGTCAAAGGCGGTGCCAGGTGGGTGAACGCGCATCAATTAACGAAACTTGGGGTTGATGAGGTATTCAAAACGTTTTCAGGCTTTGGGCCATAATTCGGGTGGATAAAGTGTGCCAGGAACATGGCCTGATCTGAAGCATTTTTCAAAGGAGTTTGTGTTGATCATCATTCCCGCGGTTGATATCAGAAATGGACAATGCGTCCGTTTGGCACAGGGTGATTTTGACCGTGTGACCGTCTATGGGGATCACCCCGCGGATATGGCAAAACGCTGGGCTGAAAAAGGCGCTGAGCGGATTCACCTTGTTGATCTGGATGGTTCCGTGGCCGGACTGCCGAAGAACGCCCCCGTCATTTGTGAAATTGCAAAATCCGTTTCCGTGCCGGTTGAGGTCGGCGGCGGTATTCGCAGTATGGAGACGATTAATTATTATCTGGACAACGGCGTGTCGAGTGTGATTCTCGGCACGGCAGCGATCCAGGATGAAGAATTTGTTAAGACGGCTGCCCGTGTCCATCCCGGTAGAATTATTCTGGGGATCGATGCACTGGATGGCCGGGTTGCTGTGCGCGGGTGGACACAAAAGACCGGCCATCAGGCGGTTGAGCTGGCGCGCTCTTATGAAAACTGCGGGATTCAGGCCATCGTATATACGGACATTCGGCGCGACGGCATGGAAACGGGTGTCAATGTGGAGGCGACCGCGGCCCTTGCCGGGGCGGTAACCATCCCTGTGATTGCGTCCGGCGGTGTGGCCACACTAGCGGACATTGATCGTTTGATGGCTGTCCGTGACTGCTCTTTCTTTGGCGTGATTATCGGCCGCGCGCTATACACGGGTGCGATTGCGTTGGAAGACGCCATCGCCAGGACACGCGCGACCTCATAGAATCAGGGGAAGGGAGGAAAATATGTCAGATTGTATTTTTTGTAAAATTATCAACGGGGACATTCCCTGCACGAAGGTTTACGAAGATGGCGCCGTTCTGGCCTTTGATGATATTCAGCCAATGGCGCCCGTGCATGTTATCATTATTCCGAAAAAACATATCGCTACGCTGATGGATGTTGATACAGACCAGGAGGTCATTTCACGTCAGTTGTTTACGGCGGCGCAGAAAGTCGCTAAAATAAAAAATGTGGCCGTCGGAGGTTTCCGCACGGTTGTGAACTGCAATGCCGACGGTGGGCAGATTGTATTTCATCTGCATATGCACCTGCTCGGCGGCAGGAAACTGGAAGATCAGTTAGGGTAAATTGAGGGAAGTTATCATGGATATGAATGCCAGGATCAATGAAGAAATGGTATCAGCGGCAAAGGCCAAAGATAAAATCAGGCTCTCAGCTTTACGTATGCTGAAAACGGCGCTGCACAACAAGGAAATCGAACTCATGCGGGCGCTCAACGAAACAGAAACCATGCAGATACTGTCCGGACTGGTAAAGCAGAGAAAAGATTCCATTGAGCAATTCGCCAAAGGTGGAAGACAGGACCTGGTGGAAAAGGAAGAGGCGGAGTTAAAAATCCTGCAGGAATTCATGCCTGAGCAAATGTCGGATGCTGACGTGGAAGCGCTCATCAGGAAAGCGATTGCCGATGTCGGTGCCGTGTCCGTTAAGGATATGGGCAAGGTTATGAAGGTCTTGATGCCGCAGATTACCGGCAAGGCGGATGGGAAAGCCGCGGGCGAAAAAGTGAAGGCACTTTTATCCCAATAGTGGTTTTATCCATACGGCCTGAGGAAGAATATAAAAGGGGCAAGGCGATCATTGGTGCGTTTTGATGACAGCAAGATTGAAGAAATAAAAAGCAGGGTGGATATTGTCGAGCTTGCCTCCGAATACCTGACGCTGAAAAAGGCAGGCAGAAATTATCTGGGGCTGTGTCCTTTTCATCAGGAAAAAACGCCTTCATTTACCGTCAACCGCGAGAAGCAGATATTTTACTGTTTTGGCTGTGGTCAAGGCGGCAATGTCATTACCCTGCTGATGAAAATTGCCAACAAGAGTTTTCCGGAAGCCGTTAAACAGCTCGCGGAAAAGACGGGTGTTGTCCTGCCTGTCCGGATGTTCGGCAGGGAAGACGGTGAAAAAAATTCCCTGCGCGATGAGATTATTCAGTTGAATTTGAGGGCGGCGCAGCAGTTTGTCCGCAATCTGTCGTCTGGGGCGGGTCAGGTTGCGCGGGATTACCTGCAGAAACGGTCCGTTACCGATGAGACCGTAAAGCAGTTCCGTCTCGGATACGTGCCGGACACCTGGCGTTCTTTGACGGATTACATGGAAGCCAGCGGTCTGTCCCTGGCACTGGCCGAGCAGGCCGGTCTTGTCGTTGCCGGTAAAGAAGGACGCTTCTACGATCGTTTTCGGGGGCGTCTGATTTTTCCGATTGAAAATATTTTTGGCGAGGTCATTGCTTTTGGTGGCCGGATTCTGGGGGAAGGTGAACCGAAGTATCTGAATTCGCCGGAATCTCCGGTTTATACCAAAGGCAAAAATCTGTATGGCCTTTTTCGGGCCAGAGAGGCAATCCGCCAGAGCGGTTTTTGCCTGATTGTCGAGGGATATTTTGACGCCATATCGCTCTGGAACGCGGGGGTCCGCAATGTGGTTGCCACACTGGGCACAGCGCTGACACGGGATCATCTGGAGCTTTTGCGCCGTTATACGCAGGATGTTGTGGCGCTCTTCGATCCGGATGAAGCGGGAAGAAAAGCGCTGGACCGTTCTCTGGAGCTGTTTCTCGGGGCGAAGATGCATGCCCGGGCCCTGGTTCTTCCCGGAGGCTGTGATCCGGATGATTACATCAAACAGTTCGGGAAAGAAAAACTTGAGGAACTGATTGCCGCCGCGCCGGCCATCAGTGATTATTATATTGATAACGTTTTGGGAGACGGCAGGACCTTTGAGGAAAACCGCGACCTTGTGAGAACCGCGATGGAATTCGTGGGGAAAATAGACGATGAGATTGAAAAAAATCTTTTCATCAAGCGCATTGCGGAGAGATTGGGGATTGACCAGACCCTGTTGAAAAAAGAGGCACACCGCAAGACGGGTAAATCCCAACAGACGGGCCCCGCGGTCCACAAACGTTCGGACGCAATAAAACTGAATCCGCTTGAAATGAACCTCATCAGGCTGATGCTGGAATATCCGCAAAAAACGCTGTATGTAGAAAGGGAAAAAACATTAAATTATTTTTTGGAGCCTTCACTTCAAAAACTTGGTGATAAAATTATCGAGACCTATAAGCTCCTTGGCTACATAGACATTAACATGATTCTGCCATCGGACGAAGACACACCGCTTCGGGAAAGTATATACAGGTTAAGTATTGAAGCCCCTCCGACCGATGAGAGTATGGTAGATCGCAACTTTGAGGATAACGTCCGCAGAATCAGGGAAAAATGGTACAAAGAACAGAAACGAATGGTTCAGCTGAAATTGAGGCAGGCGCAGGAGAACGGTGACGGGGAACTGACGCGGGAGCTTATTTTTCAAAAGCAGAATCTGATGAGGGAAGAAAAACAACTATACTAACCAATAATGAATTTTGGGGGTTGCCAGATGGCCAAACAGATCCAGTCTGATGAATTCAAGAAACTACTTTCACTGGGGGAAGAAAAGGGATTTTTAACCTACGATGACGTCAATGACATGTTGCCGCCGGATGTTAATTCTTCGGACCAGATCGATGATATCATCATGTTGTTCGGCGAAAAGAACATCGATATCATTGACACCGAGCAGGGTGAAAAACTGGTGGTAAAAAAACCGGTGGAAGATGCTTTGCCGTCCAAATTTTCCGAGGCCCTGGCCTTGGTTCCCGGTGTTGGAAAAACCGGCGATCCGGTGAAAATGTATTTGAGGGAGATGGGCTTAGTTTCCCTTTTGAGTCGTGAAGGAGAAGTGGAGATTGCAAAAAAAATCGAGGAAGGCGCCCGTGAGACCATGTGGGCGATTTTCAGTTTGACGGTTTCCATCGCCGAAGTTTTGAGTATTGGTGAAAAACTGGAATCCGGTGAAATTCGAGTTAAAAACGTGGTGGATAACATCGAGGACGAAGAAGGATTCATGGAGGAAGATGAGCACAAGGAGCGCGTGCTCAAGTTGATTGCGCGAATTCGTCTTTTCAGCGACCGGAACGACGTTATACGAGAAAAGCTGAAGTCCAAAACCATCAAACCCAAGCAGCGTCAGTTGCTGACGGCAGAACTGGAAAAAAACACCAAAAATATTATTATCCTTTGCCGCAAAATTCGTTTCAGTAAGAAACAAATTCACCGCTTTATGGCCCGTTTGAGATCCCATACGGATGAAATTGAACGCTCAGAACGGGTGATTAACCAGTTTAAAAAGGAATCAGGACTGACTCTGACGCAGCTGGAAAAGAGCTGGTCTAAAATGAGGAAATCCAAACAGGATGAGAAAAAAGCCGCGAAAGAAGCGAAAGTATCCGTTGACTGGCTGCATCGAAGTCATGACTCAATTGCGGAAGCGCAAAAACGAATCAAACAAATTGTAAAAGAGGTTGGAATCCCTACGGCCACATTAAAGAATGTGGTGGATTCTATCGAATACGGCGAAGCCAAGGCGGAAGTCGCCAAAAGGAAACTTGTGGAGGCCAATCTGCGGCTCGTCGTCAGCATTGCAAAGAAATATACAAATCGCGGTCTGCAGTTTCTTGACCTGATCCAGGAGGGAAATATCGGGTTGATGAAAGCTGTGGATAAATTTGAATACCAGAGAGGATACAAATTTTCTACGTACGCGACCTGGTGGATCCGTCAGGCGATTACGCGCGCCATTGCCGATCAGGCGCGTACCATCCGGATCCCGGTACACATGATTGAAACAATTAACAAGCTGATCCGGACATCACGTTACCTGGTGCAGGAACTGGGGCGTGAACCGACTCCTGAAGAAATTGCCAATAAAATGGAATATCCGTTGGAAAAAGTGCGCAAGGTGTTAAAAATTGCCAAAGAACCCATTTCTCTGGAAACCCCCATTGGGGAGGAAGAGGACAGTCATCTTGGTGATTTTATTGAAGATAAAAAAATCATGTCTCCTTCGGAAGCCACCATCAGCATGGATCTGGCTGATCAGACACGCAAAATTTTGTCTACGCTCACGCCACGTGAAGAGAAGGTTCTGCGAATGCGCTTCGGAATCAGTGACAGGGTAGGTCTGCCGGTTCCGGATGAAAATTTGAGCGTTGATGCTGTGGAGCCCGAGATTGAGGAACAGGAGATCATGGAAGAGGAAATACCGAAAAAAACAAAGAATTCATCCAGAAAGCGCGCATCAAAATAGTATTGACAACCGGCCCAATACGGTATATCTCACAAACCCGATGCCGGTTCGATCCGCACAAATTCTGTGTTCATTAGCGGTGCCGTCGCGGTATGGATGACGGACAGGTAAAGAAACCGCAAACCGAATGATCAAGGGCGGGCCTATAGCTCAATTGGTAGAGCCACCGGCTCATAACCGGTAGGTCCCTGGTTCGATCCCAGGTGGGCCCACCAGATTTTTACTGAAATGAGAGGCTTTATGCGTGCAGAAAAAACACTTTTTTCACAAGCAAGGAGTTGTTGCGACGCTGCATATGACTGTACTGCCGTGGATAGACAATTAAAATTGTCTTTGCACGGCACACAGAACCAGACGCAAAGCCAGATGATCTAAAAATGCACCCCGAAAAGGTGCATTTTTTTATTGCTTAAAAATGGAGGAGATGATCGTTGAAAGAGAAAATAGCATTATTAATCAATCTGCAGGAATGTGATTCACAATTGGTCAAACTGTCTTCAAAAAAAGTCAAACTTCCGGAGAAAATCTGCAAGATGGAAGAAGAGTTTAGACTTTATAAGGAAGGCGTTGAGCAAAATAAGAGAAAATATGAAGAACTCAAAACACAGCGGGCTGAGGGTGAGGCAAATGTCAAAAAGCTAAGCGACGGGATGGTCAAAACCAGGGAAAGGCTCCTGGAGGTGAAAAACAATAAAGAGTATCAGGCCATGCTAAAGGAAATTGAAACCTCTGAAAAGACGAAAAGTGATCTGGAGTCCCGTATCATTGCTTTTATGGAAGAAATGGATAAGCTTATTGTCCTGGTGAAAAAAGATGAGGAAATATTAAAGCAGGCTGAAAGTAATCATGAGAAAGAAATGAAAATCATTGAGGATGATCTCAATGCTATTGATGCGGATACAGTAACCTGGACGGAAAAGAGGGCCGTTTTAGCAAAAAGTATTCCTGCTGATCTGCTGGCCCAATACGAGAGGATAAGAAAACGAAATAACGGTATCGGTGTGATTCCTGTCTGGAAAGCGGTCTGCAGCGGCTGCCACATGAATATTCCCCCTCAATTGTATAACGAACTGCAGCGATCAAATGATTTGCTCAGTTGTCCAAACTGTAACCGGATCATGTATTTTCAAAATCAGGAAAAATCATCGTAGCTTTTTATGGAAAATCAAAAGGTGAAATTATTCAGTGACGGTGCCTGTCGCGGCAATCCGGGCATTGGCGGTGCAGGTGCAGTGATTACCGATGACAGTGGTCATGTTCTGTGGGAAGGCAGTCAGTATCTGGGACAATGTACGAATAATATCGCCGAATATCAGGCACTGATTCTCGGTCTGAAAGGCGCATTGGCTTGCGGTTACAAGAATCTGGAAATTTATCTGGATTCGGAATTACTGGCCAATCAGATCAACGGTTCCTACAAGGTCAAGAATGAGAATTTGAAAATCTTAATGCAGGAGGTCCGCAGCCTGCTTTCTTCATTCCAATCATCTCCGGTAAGACATGTTTTGCGCTGCCACAATGCCCTGGCGGATAAACTGGCGAATCTGGCTATCGATACTCACCAGAAGATATCTTGAAAGAAATTCAAATACATTGTAAATTACTTATTCAGGCAGGAGAAGATCAGATGATCGCTGGCAGATTTTAATCTGTTGGAGGAAAGTCCGAGCTCCGCAGGGCAGGATGGTCGCTAACGGCGACTGGGGGCGACCCTAAGGAAAGTGCCACAGAAAATATACCGCCCGCCGATGGTGGGTAAGGGTGAAATGGCGAGGTAAGAGCTCACCGCTTTTCCGGTGACGGAAAAGGCATGGTAAACCCCATCCGGAGCAAGACCAAATAGGAGAACGTTTAAGGGCGGCCCGCCTGATGTTCTCGGGTAGTGTCGCTAGAGGCGGCAGGCAACTGCCGTCCCAGATGAATGATCATCGCCGCGTCCAGGGTAACCGAAACGCGGAACAGAACTCGGCTTATGGTCTTCTCCTGTGCCTGTTTCATCCCGCTTACGCGGGATGAACGTAAATGCTTCACTTGCTTTGATAGCCTTAATGTTCATGCCATGCCTTGACCGCTTGCTGCGAAATGGATGATGGATAATACACCTATAGACCGATTCCTCTTTTTTTTGCCTCTTTATAAAGTCTCCAGATACACAGACCGATCGCCAGGGTGAATGAACTCAACATGAAATTCGGTGTTGTGCCAAGGATTTCATCTACGAGATAACCAAGATACAGGAACAGGAACGAGGAAACAACCATCGCCAGTCCCCATGCAGATAATACCAGAATACTATTGTACTGACTGAATTGTTTATTGCTTATCAGAGGTTTTTCTTTTGGCATGATCTTTTCATTTTCCTGATCCTTGCCAGTGTTATTTGTCATGTTTTATTTATTTCTCTATTTGAATATGAAGGATAAGTTTTTTCAGCAACTCCAGCCCTGGCTCTGTAAAGATCGCCACCAGAACGAAAAACAGGATAAATACAAGGATGAGTTCAAAATTATGGACTTTCGGGTACTTTCTTTTAACAAAGACAAGGAGAAAAACACCGGCAATTAAAATGACCAGATGCAAGATAGGAAACAGGCTCGCAATAAATTCCATTTTACTCTCCTTTGAGATAAAATATGAATTATCATTAAGAAAAAACTTATGGTTGTCAAGGTAAATAAAAAAAGGCCGAATCGAAATCCGGCCCTTTTTTTTTCAGTTGTTTAAACTCGGTTATTTATCGTCGTCATCATCATCGTTGAACACGGATAAATCACCCTCGGAGCCTTCTGGAATTTCCGACTTCAAGGAACGGGAAATTCCACGAACCAGTATCAGCATAATGAAGAACAAAAGAACCATGGCAACAATCAGGACCAGAATAACGGTCGCAGTCCATGCTTTCGATTCCTTCTCAATGCTCTTCGATACCTTTGCTGCTTCCTCGTTGTATTTTTCAACTTCCAGTCCCAGACCTACCCAGCCAAAGCCTGTGGGTTCGGGAAGGTTTGACGCATAAAATTTAATCGGCGCATAGGCGACAAACTTCGTCAATCCGCCGAACTTATAGGTTACAATTCCGGTTTTCCCGGCGGCTGCGTCTTTCGCGATGGTAAACAGATTAGGATCCAAAAATCCCATGTTGAACATATTCAGCGCTTCAGCACCTTTCTGGGCCAGGTCTTTTGCGTTCTGGGCAGAAAGAGTCGGAACGTCTGTCCCGTCGCTGTTCAGACCGACAATGTGATAATCAGCAGGATGGGCAACGACATAGCCGCGGTTGTCTACCATGTAAGCGTAGTTGCCGGAAGACGCATCTGTTTCAAATACCCTTTCCGCCTGTGTTGGAATCAACTGGTCGGTAAACTGGGACAGATGGCGATAGTCCATGGACAGTACGATCATACCAGCGAAGCCTTCCTGGTTAAAAATCGGTGTGGCAAATCGAACCACTCCATCAAATCTTCCGCCTTTGTCGAACGCCGATTTGTTTACGTACCATCCGGTCACAGGAGAGACATACACTTCGCCTTTATTCAGGTTTCTTGCTTTGGCAAAATAATCCTCTCTTTTATAGGTTGTGTTGGCCGGATCACTGACATTGACCAGTTGCGCGGCCGGAACGACCTGGTTCCCTACTATTTTAATCTGCTCATTGCCGTTTTTATCTATCAGAGCAAGTTCTTTGTATATCGGAACCAATGCCTGCTGAACTTTACCGTCAGCTTTGACCCAGAGCGGCTTTTTATTTTCGTCAATAAACTGTTTGTATACAACATCAGTGGCTGGAATGATGGTTGCAACCTGTAAATCTTTCTTGCATTCCATGAGGAAACTTGCAACCTGATTTGCTGTATTTTGGGCTCTCGCTTTTATATCTTCCTGAGACTTAACATCGAGAACATTAACGGTTCTCTCTTTTATGGTAACCCCTAATTTGAACATTCCGTTAGCGATTAAAAACGCCATCAGTGATAAGGGGATTACGATAAGCAGGAAGAATACACCTGCGATAGGTAAAGACTTCTTATCCTTTTTAGTTTCTGGCATTATAAGTTCCCCCTAACCTTTCTTGGTTTAATAGTTAATTTGTTTAGCATTAACCCAAAAAGAAAGCCTTGAAGGGGTTGGCGTATAATAAGATCAGAGCAATAACCAAAGCGTAAATGGCGATGGATTCAGCCATGGCCATACCAACAAGCATAACCATCATAATCTTGCCCTGAACGCCGGGGTTTCTTCCGACAGCCTGGCACGCGCCGTTTGCCGCATTACCAATACCTGCGCCCGCGCCGATTGCGCCCAGTCCAATGGCCAGACCTGCGCCGATCATTGCGCCCACTGCAAAAATGACTTTAATGTAAGATTCACCACCCACCGGTATCGCCTCTGCTGCGAAAGCAAACTGGCTGGTTAACAGCAAAGCTGCTGCCGATGTGAAAACTGTTAAAAATACTTTTCCGAATTTATGTGACATTATCTGTCTCCTTTCCTGACATGTAATTTATTTTTTATTTCCGCCTGCATAGCATATTTTTCAATGCCGCGCAAAGAGGAATTAATACCCATGTCGACAGTCACGTCGACTTGCACAAGATGTGCCATGGCATGAATATGCAAGGCATTTTTTCTGAAATTTAATTTATGAAATCAGAGAATAAAAAAAATTACCATCTGATTTTATAAAGATGACTGTGATTCATTTTTCTAAAAAATATTAAAAAAGGGAAATATCGCGCCGTGAAAACTTTTGCGTGGGGAATGATTTATTGTCAAAGATAAGCATCGATTTAATGTTTTGTTCAATCGCCTGTCATAAAACATTCAATGGAGCATTTCTAAACGGGGAACATCCTGCTGATTTTTTTCCACGGGAAACCGTTTTTGATATTTCAGTTGAAATTTTGAGGCAATGTCGTTACGATTGAAAAGATTTCGGAACAAAGACTTAAACGATCATGAAAATATAACATAAAGGATTACCATGCAGGAAATTTTAACCGCCGTTACCTACCCGATCGTCTGGCTGATTTGTGGATACCTTTTAAAGATTGAAAGTGGTCTGGCCAAACTGCTGATTTCCCTGACTGCGGCAATCCTGGTTTATGTTTTAATAGGCATCAAGCGCTCGCAAAAAGAAAACAACGAGGACAATGAAGATTAAGTGATTTTGCTCAGGAAGGCCTACAAGCTTCTGAATCAATTATTGAGCCCGCGTATCTGGTTTGCCAGCATTATTGTTGTTGTTCTGATTCTGCTGTTGGCTTTAACGGTGAACCACGCACGTGAAAAGGAGATGGTTGATTTATTCAGCCGTCAGCAACTGGCATCCGCTCAAAACGCATCGGCGCGAATAGCAGAAATTCTTTCGCAGGTGGAAAGAAATATTGCTCTGTTCAAGTACCTGGATCCCAACGGGAAAAAACTCACCCAGGAAGATTATCGTGAATTAGACGTTGTTTACTCCATCTGGGGCAGGACGATTGATGCGGTGCTGGTCTTTGATGCCGATAACAACATCAGGAAAATTCTACCGCAGGACGCAACACCGGGCGTCGACCTGACCACGCATTTCAGCGCGATGAAACTTCGCAAAAGGCAATACCTGACCATTGCTTTATCAGACAATATTGCCAGCGATTCTCTTGCCCAGACGAAAGACCGGTATTTAATCTGGGGTTATCCCGTCTGGGATCAAAATAACGTTTTCTCCGGCGCATGGATGATATCTTTTTCCCTGGCTCAGCTGGTGGATGCGTGTGAAAGACAGATCAAGGACAATAAGCTGGGAGATCTCTGGCTGGTCAATGAGCAGGGGCAGATATTGCTGCATCCTCATTCCCTGTTCATTGGGAAATACGTCGGGGATCTGGTGAAGGATCGTCGCGGCAATACGATCGTCTTTCCATCGGAAGGCGGCAGACACACAGATGCCAAAATTCTCCAGGCGAACAACAAACCGTTAAGAAGTGTTATCTCCTATTCCCCGTTGCAGATTGCCGGAACCACCTGGTATGTCATGGTGACGGTGCCCTACAGTAATGTTATTGCCCCCGTGCGAACCACCTTTATTTACACCATGTTCAGTTCACTGGTGCTGATCCTGGGACTCGTTGTCGTCGGGATCTTTTTTGCCTTCCGTGAAGGCAAAAGATTAAGAATGAGAGAAGAGCGGGAACGATCCAGAGAGCGTGAAGCCTGGCAGGAAAAGCTCCTCAGAGAAAAGAAGACCATCGATGGAATCATAGAGGGTTCGCCAATTCCCAGTTTTGTCATCAACAAAGAACATAAAGTCATTTTATGGAACAGAGCCTGCGTGGAATTGACGGGATGCTCCGCCGAAAGCATGCTGGGCACCGATCAGCATTACAAGTCCTTCTATTCCGTTCAAAGGCCCATGGTGGTTGATTTGATCGTGGACAATGATATTGACGGCCTCAATCAATTCTACGGAGCAAAAAAGGTCAAGAAATCGGAGAAGGTGCCGGGTGCTTACGAAGCCTATGACCATTTTGACAATTTGGGCGGTCGCAGCCGGTACATGTATTTTCTGGCGGCTCCGATTTATGATGAGGACGGGAATATCATTGCGGCCATGGAAACGCTTCAGGATATCTCACGCGAAGAAGAGCTGACCCGTTCTTTACGGGAATACGCAGAAACGCTCCAGAATGAACTGGGGGAAAACATTGAACTGCGCAGAGAGATCGAAGGGCTATATAACTATCTGCAGTCCATTGTGAAAAGTCTGCCGGATAAAATCTACGAGGTGGATAAAGACGGCATTCTCAATTTCATCAGCGGAGGATTTAAAAAGTCAAGCAGCGAGTTTCGGGGAAGGCATTTTCTGGAGTTCGTCGCACCCGAGGATGAAAATTTTGTGATGGCAAAATGGGAGGATGCAAAGAAGGGAATATTTACGCCTTATGAAATTGAAACAACCACAAAGGAAGGCCGCAAGATCAATCTTATGGTAACAACGGCCCCGGTTGTCGGCACAGATCATTACATTCTGGTGCAGCGCGATATCACGGAATACAAGAATTTGGAAAAGAAACTCTATAACAGTGAAAAACTTGCCGCTCTGGGTCAGCTTTCCGCCGGGATTGCACACGAAGTACGCAATCCCCTTTCATCCATCAAGATGAGTCTGCAAATTCTGGAAAAAAGGATGAATCCGGAAGGCAATGATCTGAAAAGATTTAAGATCGCGCAAAAAGAAGTTGAACACCTGGAGGAGTTGGTTAATAATGTGCTCGTTTTCGCAAAACCCATGGAGCCCAAAATAGCGTCTGCCGATCTCAATAAATTGCTGGAGCGCGCGGTTTCCCTGTGCGAAAAAATTATTCAGGACAAACAGATCGATATAAAACTGGAATCCCAGCAGATCCCGATGGTAAACGTGGATGTGGCGATGATTACGGACGCCTTTGTGAATGTTATCCGTAATGCGGTTGAGGCGATGGAAAACAACGGGCACATCCGTATTTACGCCCGCAGCATTGGCAGCCAGCCGCCTTCTGTTCTTGTCGTCGTGGAAGACGACGGCTGCGGGATCGATGATGCGGATATGCCCCATCTGTTTAATCCTTTCTTTACCAAGAAAAAATATGGTACGGGGCTGGGACTTTCACAGGTACTGAAAATCGTGGAAGTGCATCAGGGAAAACTTGAAATCATCAGTGAAAAAGATAAAGGGACCAAGGTTTGCGTCACATTGCCGTGCAATGAGAGACGCCGCACCCCGAGAGTTTGAAAAAGAGTAAAAGAGCAGGATGATCCGGAAATCCCCTGAATGGCGAAGGTGATAATTATGGCAAGTATACTGGTTATTGACGACGACGCATCGATTGTGGAAACGCTGGATTTGTATCTGACGGAAGAGGGATACAGCGTAAGAACAGCTCTGACCGGTACGGACGGCTTGAATAAATATGTGCAGGAGCCTTCAGATGTAGTGATCCTGGATATCCGCCTGCCCGATGTGGATGGGTTTTCCGTTCTGGAAGATCTCAAGGAAGAGAATGAAAATGTTAAAGTGATCATGATTACCGCTTTCCATGATATGGAAACCACCATCAACGCCATGAAGGCCGGCGCTTTTGATTATATCCATAAACCGGTCAATGTTGATGAACTCGACCTGGCGATCAAGAAAGCTCTGAAGTCTCTGGAGATGGAGAAAAAAATTGACGGTCTGCTCATAGAACCTTCACGCAGTTTCCGTGTCGGGGATATTATCGGCACGGGCAATGAAATGCGGGAAATCTTCAAGACGATCGGTACCGTTTCCAAAAGCCGCACAACGGTGCTCATCCAGGGGGAGAGCGGCACCGGGAAAGAATTGATTGCCAAGGTTATTCATAATAATACTTCCGCCGATGAACCGTTTATTGCCGTGAATTGTTCAGCCATTGTTGAAACGCTTCTGGAATCGGAGTTGTTTGGTCATGAGAAAGGATCGTTTACGGGGGCTGTTGCGCGAAAACTGGGCAAGTTTGAGCTGGCAAGGTTTGGCACCGTATTCCTGGATGAAATCAGTGAAATGTCCATCAATTTGCAGGCCAAACTTCTTCGGGTTCTACAGGAAATGGAATTTGAACGCGTAGGCGGTAAAGACAGGGTGAAAGTCAATGCCCGCATCATGGCCGCCACCAACAAAGATCTAAAATTGATGGTCAAGGAGGGAAGATTCAGGGATGATCTGTATTATCGTTTGAATATTGTGTCCATTAACCTGCCTCCATTGCGTTCGCGACGCCAGGATATCCCGCCTTTGATTGATTATCTGCTTTCCAAAATCAACCTGGATCTTCATAAAAAAATCATCGGCGTTTCCGGTGAGATGATGGACAAATTTATGAACTATGAATGGCCGGGGAACATCCGCGAACTGGAAAACCTGCTGGTAAGGGCCTGCGTTGTGGCCAAAGGTCAGGTTCTGGGTGTCGGTGATTTTCCAGAGCTGGGCAAGGACAGTCAGTCGATTACGGCGCAAGACGATCAAACCTCCGAAGTCTTTAAGCCGGAAGAACCGGGTAAATTTCTTACCCTTGATCAGGTTGAAGAACGCTACATCAGGAAAATTATCAAAGAAACAGACAAGAACAAAGGGGAAGTCTGTGAAACCCTCGGAATTTCACGTCCCACCTTTGAACGCAAACTGGAAAAATACGGCATCTCCTTTGAACGTGAATGATAGGTTGTTGACCGGTGCCGCATAATGCGGGGCGGCCCGGTTGTTCAATGAACGTTTCACCTGCCGGTACAGCAAAAGTTTTTCAAAGATATACGCTGTGCTTTGCCGGCGTTGCCGTAACCGGCGAAAAGGAGGCCTCATGAAAAAAATACTGCTGACCATTGTTTTTATTCTGTTGTTGCTTGCGGCTTATTTGATTTTCTGGCCAGTGCCGATTGAACCCGTCGTCTGGAAGGCACCCATGGCCGCCGGCTATACCGGACCGCACGCCGTCAATACGAAGCTTGCCGGGCTTAAAACAATTCCTCTGGGAACGGAAGAAGGACCTGAACACATTGCCATCGGCAAGGACGGCAAGCTCTACACTACCGTTACCAGTGGTAATATTCTGCGCATGAATCCGGACGGGAGCGCACAGGAAATTTTTGTCAATACAGGCGGACGGGTGCTGGGTTTCGATTTTGACAAATCCGGCAATCTGATCGCCGCCGATGCTTTTAAAGGCCTGCTTTCAATCAGCCCGGACAAAAAAATCACCCTATTGACCGATCAGGTAAACGGAGACCCCATCCGCTATGCCGATGCCGTGGTGGTGGCCGGATCAGGCAAGATCTATCTGAGTGATGCGTCAATGCGTTTTGCGCCCCGGGATTGGGGCGGGACATTTGAGGCCAGTATCCTGGATATCATGGAGCAGTCATCAACCGGACGCGTTCTGGAGTATGACCCGGCAAACAAAACAACCCGTGTGGTGGCAAAAGGCTTCAGTTTTGCCAACGGTGTGGCCTTGAGCCAGGATGAAAAATACCTGTTTGTCAATGAAACCGGTAAATACAGAGTGTGGAAGGTTTTAGTGAGCGCCAATGATCTGGATATGTCCAACCCGGGCGGCCAGGCGAAACTGGTGTTGAACAATTTACCCGGTTATCCGGACAACCTGATGCGCGGGCTTGACGGCAAGATCTGGCTGGGCTTCGCAAAGCCGCGTAGTGCTTTACTTGAAAAGATTTCCACTCCGTTTTTGCTCAAACTTACCCTGCGGCTGCCGCGTGCCATGTGGCCGGTGCCAAAAGCCTACGGTCATGTGATCGCGTTTACGGAAGACGGCAAAGTGGTGGCTGATCTGCAGGACCCGAGCGGTGCGTACCCGGAGGCGACAGCGGTCACGGAGACCACAGACCGGCTTTACATCCAGAGCCTGCATGCCAGGGAGTTGGGCTGGATGCCCAGATGAATCTTTAACGTGGAGACAATTACAACGAGCTTGTTGGTAAGTAATTGAAATAAATAATGAAATAATTGACAACAGCCTGATTCACACATGATGAAAATTACAAGTGCAGAATTTATCAAAAGCGCAGTCTGGCCTCCTCAGTATCCTCCGGCCACACTGCCGGAAATCGCTTTTGTCGGCCGTTCCAATGTCGGGAAATCATCCCTGATGAATACGCTGGTTGGTCGCAAACAGCTGGCTAAAACGAGCCAGACGCCCGGCCGTACGCAGTTGATTAATTTTTTTAGCATCAATAAAGCCATGTCTTTTGTTGATCTTCCGGGATATGGTTTTGCCAGGGTGCCCCGCTCTGTAAAAAAAGACTGGGGAGATATGATCGAAACCTACCTTCGTGAACGCCAGAACCTTGCCATGGTTGTTTTTATTCTGGATCTCCGCCGCGATCCAAGCGATGATGACTTGTCTTTGCTCGATTGGCTCGAATATTATCGAATCCCCTTCACGGTTATTTTGACCAAATCGGATAAATTATCGAATAACCAGGCGATTGCTCGAAAAAGAATGATCGAAAAATTGCTCGGAGGAAAAACACAACAAGTAACGATGCTTTTTTCCGCCAAAACGCAAAAGGGAAGGGAAGAACTCTGGAAAATGATCGAAAATCATCTCTCTTCCCTGAAAAGCCGTTAGAAGAAGTTCCTGTTGAAAAAAACACATTCCCGGATTCGTTTTTAATTCGGTTCTTAAAAAATAATGATGAACGAATAGGCAATGACTGGCAGCGTTTTATCGGTTCATTAAAGGAAAGAAACCGACAGCGAATGAACGCTGGTCAAAAATTAATAATCATCATTCCATATACTTAAGCACAAAAATCCAATTCAATAAATCTTCTGTGCTTGACAGGGCACTGAAATTGTGTTAGCGGACGAACGCCGGTCAGACGTTGTGTCTTCCGGATTTTGACAGGGCTTTTTTACATAAATTACGAGGTGTAATCACGTGATAAAAGATAACGAAAAAGTTGGTGCAGTAATGGTGGTTGGCGCTGGAATCGCCGGTATCCAGGCCTCCCTTGATTTAGCCAATTCCGGAATGAAGGTTTATCTCGTTGAAAACGGGATCAGCATTGGCGGTGTTATGGCCCAGCTGGACAAGACCTTCCCCACAAATGATTGTTCCGCCTGTATTCTCTCTCCCAAGCTTGTCGAAGTTGGCCGTCACCCGAACGTCAACATTATGACAAGACGGACCGTCGAGACCGTGGAAGGAGAGCCCGGAAAGTTCAAGGTTAAACTCACGTCCGCACCCCGCTATGTCAATCTGGACAAATGCACCGGTTGCGGAGATTGCGCAAATGTCTGCCCGATTACGGTCAAGGCCGCATTCAATGGCAATTTAAGCGAAAGAAAAGCAATATACCGGCACTTCCCCCAGGCGATTCCCAGCGGTTTTGCCATAGACAAACTGGGGACATCCCCCTGTAAAGCCAATTGTCCCACCCATATCAGTGTTCAGGGTTATGTGGCACTCATTGCCGATGGAAAATTCAAGGAAGCCCTCAAACTCATCAAACAGGACAACCCTTTCCCCATCGTCTGCGGACGCGTCTGCAACCATCCGTGCGAGACGGCCTGTATGCGCGGCAAGGTGGATGAACCGATCGACATCATGCATCTGAAGCGTTTTGTCGCGGACCTGGACCTCAACAGCGATACCCGATACCTGCCCGAAAAGAAGGAAAGCAATGGCAAGAAAGTTGCCGTAGTCGGCGCGGGTCCGTCAGGACTTACGTGTGCGTACTACCTGGCGATTGAAGGTTATGAGGTGGTGGTTTACGAAGCCCTGCCGGTGGCGGGCGGCTGGATGGCTGTCGGCATTCCCGAATACCGCCTGCCCAAGAATGTTCTCAATGCGGAAATTAAAGTCATTCAGGATCTGGGCGTAAAGATTTATCTCAATACCAGAATTGGCAGAGACATTCCCTTCGACAAACTGAAAAGCGATTTTGACGCGGTCTTTATCGGCTGCGGCACCATGAAGAGCAGCAAGCTCAATATCCCCGGCGAAGACATGCAGGGTGTGATCCATGGCGTGGATTACCTGATGCAGATCAACCTGGGCAAGCAGCTTTTCCTGGGAGACCGGGTTGCCGTTATCGGCGGTGGAAACGTGGCCATGGACGCCGTTCGCACAGCCGTCAGAACCGGATCGAAAAATGTGTTTATCCTCTATCGACGGACCCGTGCTGAAATGCCCGCTTCACCCGAAGAAATCGAAGAAGCGATTGAAGAAGGAATTGAGATGAAATTCCTCGTTGCCCCGAAACGGGTTGTGGGCAAGGATGGAAAAGTCACCGGCATCGAATGTGCGAGGATGGAACTGGGCGAGCCGGATGCAAGCGGACGACGCCGTCCCATCGAGATCAAGGGGTCCGAATTCATCGTTGAATGCGATGCCATTGTTCCCGCCATCGGTCAGGAGGCGGACCTCTCCTTTATTACGAAGGAAAGCGGAGTCTCCATTAACAAATGGAACAATGTCGATTACGACAAGGTCACTTTTGCAACCAATGTTCCCGGTGTTTTCTCCGGCGGCGACGTAGTCACCGGACCGCAAACCGTTGTCAAAGCCGTCTTTTCCGGTAAGGAAGCGGCCAAATCCATCGACCGCTATCTGCAGGGCGTGGATATGAAGGCAGGCCGTGAGAAAGACTGGACCAAAGACCTCGCGGACAAAGCCGATGTTTCCGATGTTCCCAAGGTCCCCCGTGAAAAATACCCGAACATGAAACCGGAAGAGCGACGCACCAGTTTCCAGGAAGTCGGAATCGGCTTTTCGGAAGCCCAGGCGATCGCGGAAGCTAATCGCTGCCTGGCCTGCGGCATTTGTTCGGAATGTTATCAGTGCGTTGACGCCTGTATTGCCAAAGCCATTGATCATGAGATGAAAGCGGAAGAAGAGACGATTGAAGTCGGTGCCGTGATCGCCGCGCCCGGTTTTGAAATCTTTGATGCCAGCAAACGTGGAGAGTATGGTTATGGCATTTATAAAAATGTGGTGACGGCGCTGCAGTTTGAGCGGATCCTTTCCGCTTCCGGCCCCTATTTTGGACACGTCCAGAGAATTTCTGACGGTAAGGAACCGAAGAAGATCGCCTTTATTCAATGCGTAGGTTCGCGCGATGTTTCCTGCGGCAACAGCTGGTGTTCTTCGGTCTGCTGCATGTACGCGACAAAAGAGGCCATTATCGGAAAAGAACACGCAAAGGGGCTCGAACCGACAATTTTCTTCATGGATATCCGTGCCCATGGCAAGGATTTTGACCGTTTCGTCAATCGTGCCAAGGACGAATACGGTATTCGCTACATCCGCTCCATGCCGTCCTCTATCAAAGAACTGCAGCAGAACAACAATCTGCTTATCAAGTACACCAACCCGGACGGCAGTTTCACCGAAGAAGAATTCGACATGGTGGTGCTGTCTGTGGGTCTGATGCCGCCCAAGGAAGCCAAAAAACTTTCCGCCAGCCTCGGCATCGAGCTCGAAGAGCACGGTTTCTGCAAAACGCAGCTTGAAAATCCCGTCAAGACATCGCGTCCCGGCGTGTTTGTCTGCGGCGCCTTTGGTGGCCCGAAAGACATTCCGGAAACGGTCATGGAGGCTTCGGCTGCTGCGGCCTGTGCGGAAGGGATGCTGGCCGGTAAACGCGGCACGATGATTACACCCGTGGAAAATCCGGAAGAAAAGGATATGCGCGGTCAGAGCGTGCGCACCGGTGTTTTTGTATGTCACTGCGGCATCAATATTGGCGGTGTTGTCAATGTCCCCGAAGTCCGCGACTTTGCGGCAACCCTGCCCACCGTTGTTTATACGGCAGACAATCTCTTCACCTGTTCGCAGGATACCGCGGTGAAAATGGGGGAAGTCATCAAGGAACAAAACCTGACCCGCGTGGTCGTTGCTTCCTGTTCGCCCCGGACGCACGAGGGGCTTTTCCAGGAAAACTGCGAAAAGGCCGGCCTGAACCGCTATCTGTTTGAGATGGCCAATATCCGCGATCAGGATTCCTGGGTACACATGCATGAGCCGGAAAAAGCCACCCAAAAAGCCAAAGACCTGTTGAGGATGGCTGTGGCCAAGGCCCAGTATCTCAAACCGCTAAAACCCGGGCAGCTTTCTGTCAACCACCAGGCGTTGATTATCGGCGGTGGTCTGGCCGGTATAACCGCTGCCCTGTCTCTGGCGGATCAGGGTTTTGCGTCCTTCGTCATTGAAAAAGAAGACCGTTTGGGCGGCAATTACAATCATCTGTATAAGACCCTTGAAGGTCTGGATACACGCGCTCACCTGAAAGGGCTGCTGGAAAAGGTTTACAACAATCCTTTAATTACCGTCGTAACGGGCGCCCATATTGAAAAGATTGAAGGATTTATCGGGAATTACAAAACCACTGTAAAAAACAAAGACGGCGAGAAAGTCTTCGAGCACGGGGTGGTGCTTGTAGCCATCGGTGCATACGAAAATGAACCGAAAGAATACCTCTACAAACAGAACGCAAAGGTCAAAACACAAAGAGAGCTGGAAAAACTGATCTACGAAAAGGATCCGAAACTGGCCGCTGTGAAAAACGTAGTCATGATTCAGTGTGTGGGCAGCCGCAATGAAGAAAGACCTTACTGCAGCCGCTACTGTTGCGGTGAGGCGATCAAAAACGCTCTGGAACTTAAAGCGGCTGATCCGTCGCGTGATATTACAATTCTCTATCGTGATATCCGTACTTTTGCTTTCAAGGAGGACTATTACAAGAAAGCCCGTGAAGCGAACATCAAATTCATTTCTTATGAAGAAAACCGCAAACCGGAAGTGGTTGCATCAGGTGATAAGGTGGAAGTAAAAGTCCATGATCCGATTTTGAATGAAACGGTGAATTTGTCCGCGGATGCAGTGGTGTTGAGTGTCGGCGTGGTGCCGAATCCGGAAAACGTTGCGATCGGCAATATGCTGAAAGTGCCCACCAATCAGGACGGTTTTTTCCTGGAAGCGCACGTCAAATTGCGTCCGGTTGATTTCGCAACCGACGGTGTATTTATGTGCGGTATGTCTCATTCGCCCAAGTATAGTGACGAGACAGTTACACAAGCCAACGCCGCGGTATCGCGCGCCTGTCTGATTTTGACGCAGGATTACATCCAGGCGGAAGGTAAGACCGCCTATGTGAACAAGGAAAGATGTTCCGCATGCGGTTTGTGCGAAATCAACTGTCCTTACAGCGCTATCAGCGTGAATGTGGCAGAAGGCTGTGCCGAAGTGAACGCGGTTCTTTGTAAAGGCTGCGGCGTCTGCACCGCGTCCTGTCGTATGAATGCCGTGGATCTCAACGGCTTCAACAACGAAGAAGTGCTGGCACAGATATACAACATCAACGAAGGCTAACGGCTCAAAACCGTACAGCCTCTGGAAGGAGAATATATGGCTGAAAACGTAGCAAACAAAGAATGGGAACCGAAATTCGTTGCCATTGTCTGCAACTGGTGCACCTATGCGGGTGCCGACCTGGCGGGGATCAGCAGAATTCAGTATCCGACAAATGTTCGGATCATCCGCGTTCCCTGTACGGGAAGGATAAATCCTTTTTATATCGTGAAAGCCCTGCAGACAGGTGCCGACGGCGTTCTGGTTTCGGGTTGACACCCGGGTGAATGCCACTATACCTCAGGAAATCTGGTGGCACGGCGCAAGTTTGCGACGTTAAAAAGTTTCCTGAATTACATCGGTGTGGAAGGTGACAGAACCATATTTACCTGGGTTTCTGCATCCGAAGGTGACCGGTGGGCACAGGTCATCAAAGGCGCTACGGAAAAAATAAGGGCGCTGGGGCCGGCCAATAAGCTGATTAAGAAGATTGCGTAGTCTGATAAAAGATAATCATTAATAAACGGGGAAATCATCACTGTGGAAAACATCGAAACAAAATTGCGGGAAGAAGCAAACAGGCTGCTCTTGGAAAAGAAGGTCGACGTGATCATCGGCTTTGAAAAAGGTACGCTTCCATTAACGGCGACACCGTGCTTTATCACGAAGCCGGAAGAAGCCGACAAGCTTGTCTGGAATAATCTCTGCACGCAGAACCTGGCTAAATTTGTGCACGATCTGATCACGGCACATAAGAATTCGCAAAAGCGGGTGAAGCCGGAGGATCGAAAGAAAAAAGTCATTGGCGTCGTCGCCCGTGGCTGTACAACTCGTTCGCTCATCATCCACCTGCAGGAGAGGCAGTACGGAAGAGATGAAGTCTTTATTATCGGCGTTCCCTGCGATGGTTATGTGGACGGAAAAGGCCTGAAAGTGAAGATAAACGGGGCGGACATTATCGAGGGATCGATGGACGGCGCCCAGATTAAAATGAAGACTTCCGACGGCGACAAAACCGTTGATTTCAAAGATGTGCTGGCAGACTGCTGCAAGACCTGCCGTTTCAACAATCCCATTATTTCCGACGTTATGATCGGATCGCCCGCGCCGCCAATGAATCCCGATGCGGAATACGACGATGTCAAGGAATTTGAAGCGAAAACGATTGAAGAGCGTTGGGCTTACTTTGCGAAAGAAATGGAAAAGTGCATCCGTTGCTACGCGTGCCGCCAGGCCTGCCCTTCCTGCTACTGTCCGACCTGCTTTGTCGAACAGAGCCAGCCTCAATGGGTGGGCATCGGAGAGGATGCCACGGATACCCAGGTGTTTCAGTTCATGCGCCTGTATCACATGGTTGGTCGCTGCGTGGACTGCGGTTCCTGCGTTTCCGTCTGTCCGATGGGCGTGGATTTGAGGAAGTTCCTGAAGAAACTCGACAAGGATTGCCTCGAATTCTTCGGCAACCGGGCCGGCTCCAGCATGGAAGATATGCCGCCACTGGGCAAATTTGACGAACATCACGATAAACAAGATTTTATCTACAACCCATAATTCGTTCGAGAAGATGGAGTTTACATGGAAACTTTTCTGGAAGCAGTGAATAAAAAAATACATGGTGTTCCATTGCAGGCCTGTTACCACTGCAGGAAGTGCTCGGCAGGCTGCCCCGCCGCGTCCTACATGGAATTTAACCCCAATAAAGTTATAAAAATGATCCAGAACGGGCAGAAAGACAAGGTGCTTTCGAGCTCCACCATCTGGCTGTGCCTGTCTTGCGAAACCTGCATCACCCGTTGTCCCAATCAGGTCGATATCGCGCGGATGATGGACGTCCTTCGGCAGATGGCCATTGAAGAAGGTGTTGCCGCCAGGGAAGCAAATGTCCTGAAGTTCCACGAGGCATTCCTCTCCAGCATCAAGTTCGGTGGTCGCGTCCATGAAATGTTGATGACGGTTCACTACAAGCTTAAGTCCGGTGACTTCTTCTCGGATGTGGACATTGCACCGTCAATGTTCCTTAAGGGAAAGCTGGCGCTTCTGCCGCCGCGGACCAAAGATATGAAGTCGGTGAAGAATATTTTTGAGAAGACGAAAACAAAATGATGATGGAATATCGCGCGTCGCGCCGGAAGCCTGATGCGCTGTACCAAGCATAGAAGGAGGCTACTCTCTTGAAAGTTTCATATTATCCGGGTTGCTCGCTGCATGCGATGGGAAAAGAGTATGATCAGTCCATGAAGGCCGTGAGCCGCGCCCTCAACATCGAACTCAAAGAAGTTGACGATTGGTCCTGCTGCGGAGCATCCGCCGCGCATAATACCAATTTCGACCTGTCCATTGCCTTGCCGGCGCGGAATCTCATCGCCGCCGAAAAAGATGCGATGGATGTGATGGTCCCCTGCGCCGCCTGTTTCAACCGCTTTAAAATGGCGGAGCATCATCTGAAGGCCGACAAAGACCTGAAAGCCCGTATTGAAGGCGTCCTGGGCGCTAAATATCAGGGCGGCATCGCCATCCGCAATCCGATTGACGTGATATACAATGAAATCGGGATCGATGCGCTGGCGGCGAAAGTCGTGAAGCCTATGGCGGGTCTGAAGCCGGTTTCCTATTACGGCTGTCTGCTTTTGCGTCCGCCCGAAGTATGCCAGTTTGAAAATTATGAAAATCCCTTCATGCTCGACAAAATGATGGGAGCCATCGGCGCCGATGTGAAAAACTGGTCATACAAGACCGATTGCTGCGGTGGTTCGCTGTCGGTCAGCAAGACGGCCATTGTGGTGGAGATGTGCGACAAGCTGATGGGTGGAGCCCGTGAAGCCGGTGCCAACTGTGTGGTGACGGCCTGTCCGATGTGCATGGCCAACCTGGAAATGCGTCCGAGCCCGAACATGAAAATGCCGGTCTTTTATTTTACGGAATTGCTTTCGTTGGCCCTGGATCTTCCCGGTTCGAAAGATACCTTCAAGTCGCATCTGACGGATGTGCAGCCGTTGTTGAGTCAGTTGCGATTGGTTTAAATAGAGCTGATAAAACCCCGACGCTGTGAAAAATGTAACGTTGGATAAAATAATAATTTAGGGACAATTATGGAAAAACGTTTGATCAAAAAAGATGCACTGGCGGGGATTGCCAGAAAAATGGCCGGAGATATGCCGGTTTGGGCGCCTGTTAAGAAAGAAGACAACGTTCTTTTTGCGCCTCTGGGATCCGGTAACGAACCTTTCTTTGCTTTCCTGAATTCCAAGAACGCGCCGAAAAATGTTTTCTTCCCTCACACGGAGACCCTGATGAAATTCACCCGTACGCCGAAGGGGATGGTTTTTTCTGCGGAAGTGAACAAAACCGACGCTTCGGTTTTGTTTGGGGTTCGGCCCTGCGATGCCCACAGCTTCGTCCTTCTGGATAAGCTTTTCGATCAGGAGAAATACAAGGACGGCTACTATATCGAAAAACGCAAAAACACGACGGTAATCTCACTGGCCTGTGTCAAGCCGCCTTACGCGACCTGCTTCTGCACTTCGGTGGATGGAGAACCGGTTTCCGCTGACGGCGCGGACATTCTGCTAACTGATATCGGAGGCGATTATCTGGTTGAATTTATAACCGAAAAGGGTGAAAAGCTCGCCAAGTACTTTGGAGAGACAAAAGCCGACGCCGCGGCGGACACAAAGAAATCGGAAATCGCCACAAAAGCCAAAGAGTCGATTGCCTCGAAGATTCCCGCGCATGAAATCAAGCCGATTCTGGACGTCAATTTTGATAATCCCTTCTGGAACACGATCCATGGCAAGTGTCTGGCCTGCGGGACCTGTACCTACATGTGCCCCACCTGTCACTGTTTCGATATCAGCGATGAAGTCAAGGGATCAGACGGGGTGCGTATCCGTTCGTGGGATTCCTGCATGTTCCCGCTGTTTACAAAAGAAACATCAGGGCATAATCCGCGCTCTTCCCAGAAAGAAAGATGGCGTCAGCGCGCGATGCACAAGTTCAAGTATTATGTGGACATGTTTAATGCAATTGCCTGTGTCGGTTGCGGC
>Ga0208040_1000372_pt1 | contig 55736 bp, 40 predicted proteins | sample AD_UKC083_MetaG_FD_184431 | JGI IMG/M metagenome (GOLD analysis project Ga0208040, IMG submission 184431) | Active sludge microbial communities of municipal wastewater-treating anaerobic digesters from USA - AD_UKC083_MetaG (SPAdes) (version 2) | ecosystem: Engineered > Bioreactor > Anaerobic >...
CATTCAAAGGTATCAGTGAACTTTCTCCGGGACATTATCTGACCTTCAGCAAAGAAGGCCTCACCGTCCGCAAATTCTGGGAGTTGAACTTCTGTAAAAGCGAATCAGCCATTTCTCTGTCAGATGCCCTTGAAAGATTCCATGAGCTGTTTACGAGTGCAGTGCGCATCCGCCTCAGGGCTGATGTGGAGGTAGCGGCTTACCTCAGCGGAGGAATAGACTCCAGCACAACAGTTGCATATATAAAGGATCTAGAGCCCGGCGTTCTGAATACTTTCTCCATCGGTTTCGAGGATAAGGATTTCGACGAAAGCAAGTTCCAGAAAGAGGCAGTAAAGTATCTCAATACCAACCACAGGGCAATCAGCTGCACTTCGAAAGAGATTGCTGATGCATTTCCACGAGTCATCTGGCACTCAGAGACCCCATTGACCCGCACTGCTCCCACCCCTATGTTGATCCTGTCAAAGCTGGTCCGGGACAATAATATAAAGGTGGTCATCACCGGGGAAGGCTCGGATGAGATACTTGCAGGATATGACATTTTCAGGGAGGCAATCATCAGGAGATTCTGGGCTTCGCAGCCCTCATCATCATTGCGGCCGACGCTGCTCAAAAAAATCTACCCTGACATACCGCATCTGCGCAATGCCAGTCCCAACATCCTGAAGATGTTCTTCGGATACAGACTTGAAGACACTGCAAATCCGTTGTACTCGCACCTGTTAAGGTGGAACAACTCCAATCATATCAAGAAACACTTTTCGGACCACATCAGGGAATCGGTTAAAGGATATGATCCTCTGGCAGATCTTGCCGGCAGGTTGCCGGAATCGTTCATGGAATGGTCGCCACTTGCCAGGTCACAATGGCTGGAGACAACAGTTTTCATGTCAGGCTACCTTCTCTCATCACAAGGTGATCGCATGGCGATGGCCAACTCGGTTGAGGGACGTTATCCTTTCCTCGACTTCAGAGTAATTGAGTACTGCTCATCTCTCCCTGACAAGCTTAAGCTGAACGGACTGAATGAAAAGTATCTGTTAAAGAAGCTGATGACCGGAAGAATCCCTGAGAGTATAGTTAAACGGCCCAAACAGCCCTATCGAGCCCCGATAAGCAGTGTTTTCATGGGCAGGGATAAACCGGATTATGTTGACGAGATGTTATCCGAGAATATGACCCGGCTTGCCGGCATTTTCAGCTACGAATCTGTGGCAGCTATACTGGCAAAAATTGAAAAGACCGGTACAGCATCAGAGATGGATAACATGATACTTGCCGCGGTGATATCAACTCACCTGCTTCACAGTCAGTTTATTGAAAATAATAATTCAGAGTTCCGGAACGGACCTCTGAGAAACTTGAATATTATAGAAGAAAAACAATAACAGGTTACTCCTTACCTACCGGGAAATACTTTGACACGAGAAATGGAAACCCGATCCCTGGAGGCTGTAATAAATTATAAACAAATCCATTATGCCAGTAAGAAAACCATTCTCAAAAGACATCATACTGCTTGAAAATGTCGGACAGGTAGTTGACAATATTATTGAACAGCTTCGTTCAGATGTATTGCACAGGTTTAAAAGACATGGGGCAGTTGTTGGCATAAGCGGAGGGATAGATTCCTCCGTTTGTCTGGCATTGGCCGCTAAAGCCTTCGGTCCCGACAAGGTTTTAGGCATCATGCTGCCCGAGAAGGATTCCAGTCCTGACAGCGAGATTCTTGCCCGGGAACTTGCCTCCCGGTTCGGCGTAAGAGCCATTAAAGAAGAAATAACCGGAGCCCTGGCGGGATTTGGATGCTACGAGAGGCGTGATGAGGCAGTGAAGCGAGTTTTCCCTGAGTATGATCCAAAAACATGGAAGATGAAGATCGGGATTCGGCAGAGCGGATTGTTTAACAACATCCCTCCCATCTTTTATCTCACTGTGATTGACTCTGCCGGAAACGCAAAGGACAAGATATTGCCTGCAAATGAATATTTGCAGATCGTGGCAGCTTCGAATTTCAAGCAGCGCACCAGGATGTCAATGCTGTATTATCATGCCGAAGCACTTCACTATTGTGTCATTGGTACTCCGAACAAGCATGAGCAGGAACAGGGATTCTTCGTTAAGTACGGTGATGGAGCCGGTGATGTGATGCCAATAGGCAATCTTTACAAGACACAGGTTTACCAGCTTGCTGAATTCCTTGGAGTACCAAAAGGTATTATAGAACGTACGCCAACTACCGACACCTACTCTGCAGAACAAACACAGGAGGAGTTCTTCTATCAGCTGCCATTCCACCTGATGGACAGGTTCTGGTTTGGATTCGAGAACGGGTACTCTGCAGCCGAAGTTGCTGCCATTATGGGTGAAACCCCTGAACGTGTTGAAGCCCTCTTCCGCAATTTCGAACGTAAACGCAAAACAACTGAATATCTACGTATGCCCCCAATAAGGGATTATTATCACGGTTAAAGAGGATAGCCATGAATGCAACAGACTATTTCTTTGAGAAGACATATCAGCTTGAGAAGCATTTCCTGGTCGGCAAGGAGGAAATAGGTTACAAGGACCTTTATTCCTCATTTGTTTTTCTTGCAGAATGGATCAGTAAGACTGCCGGGACAGGTAAACACATAATGCTTCTATCTGTCAACAACCTATTCTTTATAAAGTTATACCTGGCAATAATTAAATCAGGGAACATCTGTATTCCCCTTGACCCGGGCATTGAGAAGGAGAATTACAGGTATATAAATGACCTGACGGAACCTAAGATGATCTTTCTGACCCGGGAAGTTGAGAAGCGACTCGATCTGAATTCTGAAAAATCCTGGTTCCCTGACACCCTGCCTGTCATGCCTGAGACATTTGCGCCGGAGGTTCCATGCGGCAATTTTGACAAGGAGAACTGCGCCGAGATAATTTTCACATCAGGGTCGACAGGTAAACCCAAGGGAGTTATGATCTCCCATAAAAACCTGATTGCAAATACCTCATCAATTGTTGAGTATCTGCAACTGACAGAGAATGACAGGATGCTGGTTGTGCTGCCGTTTTACTATTGTTACGGCCTGTCTCTTCTGCATACCCACCTAAGAGTTGGAGGATCAATAGTGTTCAACAACTCGTTTATCTTTCTGGGAGGCGTATTAAAGAGTCTTGCTGATTATAAATGCACGGGTTTTGCCGGGGTACCTAGTCATTTTCAGATTCTCCTGCGGAAATCAGATTCCTTCAAACAGACTAAATTCCCCGATTTGAAGTATGTCACACAGGCCGGGGGCAAATTGGCACCCATTTTCATTGATGAATTCCGGGAGGCACACCCTGAGGTCAGGTTTGTGGTAATGTACGGACAGACTGAGGCGACGGCAAGGCTATCCTGGCTCCCGCCAGAGGTATATGACAGAAGAAAAGGATCGATGGGAAGAGGTATTCCCGGGGTAGAGCTAAGGGTGGTAAATGAAGAAGGAGAGCTGATTAAACCCGGAGAGACCGGTGAGGTTATTGCAAAGGGCGACAATATTATGATGGGCTACTTCGCCGATGAAGAAGGCACAAAAAATGCCATCCGCAACGGATGGCTTTATACCGGCGACCTGGGCACCGTGGATGAGGATGGATATATTTACCTGACAGCCAGGTCAAAGGAAATTATCAAGGTCCGCGGTAAGCGGATCAGTCCAAAAGAGATTGAAGCAGTTATTCTTGCCCTGCCTGAAGTAATTGATTGTACCATTGAAGGCGTGGAAGACGAGATCGAAGGAGAAATGCTGAAGGCAACAGTCACAGTCCGCAAAGACAGCATTGGTACCCTGACAAAGGACAGGCTTATTCAGCACTGCTCACAGCATCTGGCGTTGTTCAAGGTACCTCAGGTTTATGAGTTCAGGGATGATCTGACGATCAGCGCTACGGGGAAAAAGATTAAAAAAGTCTAAGATTTTCCTCTTTCCTAAACCTCTGCTCAGGGAAGTATTATCTTCTTAGATTCAGTGCCTGAGGCATGCTGGATAATCATGATGTAGAAACCTGCAGGAAGGCCTGAAATATTAATAGAAGAAATATTGTTCTCATAGTTTTCTTCAGCCCTGAGACTTCCGTCAATCGCATATAATTCCAATTTCCCGGGAGATATGTTTTCCGGAATATGAACCGTCATTTCGTCGCCATTGACATCAGTCCAAATTTTGGGTTCACCAGGCAATATTTCAGCTACATCTGTTGTAATCCCGTCCCAACCGGCAATCCTTGCCAACATCCACCACATGGCTTTTGCCAGCCGTAAAGCACCTGCTTCTGAAATATGATATGATTCTACTGCCGGCGTTCCATTCGTCCCTGTTATAACCGGATATGTAAGCACATTCCATGTTTGGGTAGTTGGTGTTTCACTGCCAGTATCATAACACAAAATATCAGCATAATCAAACAAGACTCTTGAGGAACTTGCCTTTGCATATGTCCTGATCGCCTCATAGGCAAGATATTTTTTATAACCTCCTTCACCCTCGGCACAAATCCAATCTACAGGACCTGTTGTAAAAAAGACTTTTGTTTTGTATCCATTTGTAGTGCAATGATCAATATATTGCTGAGTTGCATTAAGATAAGCCGTCATATTGGTCTCCTCAATATCCCAGCACCAGCCAAAGCCCAAAGCGGCAATTTCAAGAGAATGGGTGTTGCAGTACGTTAGTCCAGCCTTTGTTCTGTTTATTGCCGTTGAGCTTTTATACCAGTCTTCTTCACCATAACCATATATCCACCCTGAAGAGTGATCGAGATCTCCCCATGTGGCACGGCTGGCTCTAAGATGTGATGTAACAGGCGCCTCTGGAGTTCCAGACTCAGTGACATTTACGGAGTATCTTGAATCTTGTGCTTCCAATAATTGAAGACCTTCCCTGATGCCAGCCGAATGAGACTCCCCGGCATACGACAACCACATCTTCTTTACCTGATCAATATAGTACTGGGGTATGTCATCATACCTTTCAACCACAGTGTGATCCGCAATGATCTGGGTATGAGCAACCAGAGGAAGCAAACCGAAAAACGCTGCAGTTAGTATTCTGTGCATAATTTCTCACTTAATATTAAAGCGAAGAAAGGAAAACAATCTGATACATGTATGAACTATTATAAATCCCTTATCCAACGTGCGGAGACTCCTAAAATTGCATAAATAACAAGTATATGAAGTGCCTGATTTGAAATCCAGCTATATTTTCAATTCTCATCCTGCCAAGCGTCCTGTAAATTTCTTCTATACATTTATCAAAAAGCTCTTCTGACGTTACATACTTTAGTTTTATTTCGTATATTGCATTAATTCATATGTTTTTTGCATTCCGGGTAACACCAAAATAGTTAGCTGCCATGACCAAGACGGTATATTTTGTAATATCACTCATGTTGACTACAAGCCTGACATTGGCTCAGTCTCTCAGTCCCGGAAAAATAGGAAATGACGACTCAATTTGTTACAGGTATGCTCCAAAACTGCTGTCGTTTATCACTCCTCCGTCAGGTGGAACTGAACCCTATACTTACAGGTGGCAACGCTCGAATGACATCGGTCAAACATATACCTATATTTCAGGCACATCAGCCTTAAATAATTATTACTCGCCTCCGGTGCTTGCCAGAACTGCTTTATTTCGTTGCGAAGTAACCGATGCCACCTCCTCCGTAGCGTACTCAAATTTTGTCACAATAACTGTGGCGGAAGATCTTACAGCAGGAGTTATCGAAGGGTCTCAGACTATATATGCCGGTAATCAGCCTTTACCGCTGAATCAAGTATCATTCCCTTCCGGAGGAATTGGTCCATATACATATAAATGGCAGAGATCATCAGATGGTCTGGCCTGGTCAGATCTGTTGAATTCTAATTCTGCCGGATACCTTCCGGAAGCACTGATTGAAGATATGTGGTTCAGGCGCTTTGTGATTGACGCCGGTTGTGGTTCCGTTGCCAGTAACTCAGTATTTATTGATGTGAACCCTATAAGCATCTACACAACTGAACTTCCTTCCGTGTCTGAAAATAATTGGGGCATTTATTTCGATTTCGGAACCGAATTCAGAGTAGTGGAAAATGGGTTCATAACCAAAGTGCGACTTTTTACCGGGATGTCCGAGGGTGGCCTTCATCATATTCGCTTATGGAAAAGTAATGACCAGGCAAGTTATGATCTCTTTGTGGGTCCGATCGAATGGAACTTTACCTCAGGCTCAGAGGGTTGGAGGGAATTTACTCTTGAAAATCCTGTGGTGGTTGAAGAAAACACCAGGTACATTATTAGTATATCTACCAGTACTGATAATTATTGGGCTCAAACCACAGGTTTTTCACCGGTTGTTACAAATGACTTCATCCAGTATTTAGGATCTCTCAGGACCTCACCTCCCGGCCAGGTCCCATCTGAATATATTGACGCAGGAGTTTTCCGGGATATTGTATTTGTTCCGTTTTCTGCAGGGTCGATCGGGCAGAATCAATCAATATGTTATAATACCTCACCCCTGCCAATCAGTCAGATAACTCCGCCAGATGGAGCGGCCGGAGAATATGCTTATCAATGGCAAAACTCGATTGACAACCTCACATGGACAAATATTCCAAATGCAAACCTGGCAAATTTTGCACCACCACCCCTTACCGGCACTACTTATTACAGGCGGCTGGTAACCAGCGGAGGACTGACAGCCATCAGCAATACAATCTTAATTGCTGTTGATCCCCTCTTCAGCAATGCTCAGCTACAAGGTAATATCGAAATTTATGAAAATACTTCTACATTCTTAAGAGTGTTACTAACTGGCGGAACACCTCCTTACACAATTGAATACACAAGAAACAACATACTACAAAGTCCTATTACAAATTATTTAAGTGGTACAGATATTTATACAGGAGTTTTGCCAGATGGACCTTATGAGTATTCACTGACCTCCGTCACCGATGCTTTAGGTTGTAATGCCCTGCTTCTGGGAAGTACTGTAACAGTTAATGCTTCAGGGTCATATACTGGCTCTGGAAGCAACGCGGCGATAGTTATAGTAAATTCACTAACTGATTATTACACTGATTACGACACTTACATAAGACCATATCTGGACTGGTTCGGCGTACCGTTTGATACCTGTAATCTTAGCACAATGACATTGCCTGACCTGAGCACCTATGGACTTATCATCTTTGGCCACAGAAACGTTTATGATTCAGGCTATCCCATTCCTGCGCTTGAATCTGCCGTTAGAAATGGTGCCGGCCTCTACAGTTTCGATCCACACCTCTTTGACTTCCCGAGTGCCTTCAACGTTGCAGGAGCTACTCATCCTGCAGTAACATCCAGTCAAATTTCATTTATGACTGACCATTTTATAACTGAACGTCATAAAAATGATACCTACCACCCAACCAACAATACAATAACACTCAGAGATTACGGAGGTCAGCAGACTATTACTGCCGGTCAGACCAATTACAGCTTGGTGGGAGGAATCGACCTGGCATTAATAAGCAACGGAGTTGCGACTGAACCTATTCTTGAAGCCGCCCAATATGTTAATGGCAGAATTATTAAATGGAGTTCTTACGACTGGGTTTTTGACTCAAAGCTTGGTCCTGTGTGGGGAATGGATGATCTGATATGGAGAGGGATTGTGTGGGCTGCCAGGAAACCCTTTGTTATGCAGGGAGTTCCTCCCATGATAACCATGAGGGTTGATGATGTTGATGGAACACGCAGTCCGCTGACAGACCTGAAATGGCTTAGAATTTGTAACGAATATGGGTTTATACCATGGTGCGGAACATTTGTCCAGACAGGGTCACCTACCTTCTACAGCACCATGAAGCAGTTGGTAGACAATGGTTTGGCAACGGCTTCACCTCATGCATTCAATTACAATGGATTTATTTATTATAATCTCAACAACCTGGGAAATTTTGATGCAGCAGCAAACGTTGCAGCGGCATGGGAGGTCTATGCCGCTGATTCACTGGAAGTATCCAAGTATATACTTCCCCATTGGAATCTGCTTTCTTCGGACGCTCTTCAGGAACTTTGGGACAGAGGTGTGGAATTTATCGGAAATAAGCTTCCTTGTGACCCTGTTGACATCCCCGGGCCATGGCTCAATGCCGGACCATACAAGAATAACCGAAGTGGCTGGGGCGGAACGGGGGTGCCATATTTTTATGCTGACAGTGTAAACTGGGTAGGAGAGGATAATGTCAAGGATTTCTTCGTTAGTGTCACCGAGATTGGGGATGATGGGGGCTATGAATGGTATCCCAAAGGAAATACCACACAAGAAATTGCAGAAACTACGGCACGAGGTGTAAGGCATTTGAGGAGAGCCTTTGACAGTATGGTGCTTGCTACACTTTTTACTCACGAAGATCAGATCATAATGACAGAAAACAGCTGGAGGCAAATCATAAGCCAGGTGACTTCTGCGGTTGCATCATATAGTCCGGTCCATAAATCGATGGATGATGCAGCCAGGTATGTGAGGGCCAAGGTCAACCTGGAAATTTCAAACGTAACTGCTGAAAATGAACTCGTAAGTATTACCTGTTCAGGCTATAATGATATGGCAACTCAATGTTACCTGTTCACCGATTCAGGTAATCAGATTTCATTCAGACTTGTCACTCTTCCTGTGGTTTCAAGCCATGTAGTTCCAATTACAATATGTGTTACAGAATAAAATGTCACCTGCATTCATGAGACGTATAAGTATATACCTGTTTATCCTGTTACTGGGAATCTTATCGACAGGAACCATTTATGCACAATGGTTGGCTGTTAAGGTGAACGTTACAAGTAACCTTAACTCAATCTGCATTTTAAGTGAAAACTCGGGCTGGATTGTCGGCGATAATGGAACCATTCTTTACAGGGTAGAAGACAAATGGCTTGTGTATCCCAAAATCACTAATGCTAATCTTTACTCTGTAATTTTCAATAATAAATCTGATGGTTGGGTGGTTGGCCAAAACGGCACAATTCTGCATTATAACGGGAGAAAATGGGAGAAGGTCATAGGTCCAACTGATGAAACACTTTATTCTGTAAGTTTCATCAATCCCACTCGAGGCATCGCAGTCGGATACAGAAATACTGTTCTTTTATATGAGAACGGCTTATGGAGTAAAGTTGCTAAAGTTCCAATGGGTAACTTATACGCCGTATCAGCCAAGGGTGATTTTCTGATGATCGGAGGCGGCCTTGAAAACCGCTCAGTACCGTTAATGTCAATACATAATAATGCTGTGAATAATATATCAAAATCTCTGGATCCAAATTATGTTTTTATAAAGGGCCTGACTGTAATTGATCGGAAAAATGTGTGGGCGGTAGGAATGCCTGGCTCAATCTTTCACTTTGATGGGTATAATTGGGAGAAAATTGAGCCTTTTAAGAGAATCCCATCTCTCAACAGTGTTTATTTTCCAAATGAACGCGAAGGCATAGCAGTTGGATATGACGGCACCATCCTTACATTCGACGAAAACAGATGGCAGAGAGAAAATGTGCCTACAAGAGTCACTCTTAACGGAGCTTCCGCTTCAGAGGACAATTACTATGCAGTAGGCAACAACGGGACAGTCTTGACAATGAAAAGACTGTCCTCGAATGATGCCACACCACAGCATATAAACCCTTTGCAAGTAACCGTTAAATCGTTCCCAAACCCTGCCATCGACATGGTGAACATTCAAATTCCCGATAGCGATAGTACTGTTGAAGGTATAATATCAGTTACTGACTCTAAAGGCAATATCGTATTAATGGAGAAAATTTCTTCTTCAGAACTAGACAACGGTTATAGTATCAATACTTCAAGACTCAGTAATGGATTACATCTTATAAAAATTACCAACGGGGGTAATTTAAAGGCAACAGGGAAATTTTTAGTAATGCACTAGTTTCCGACCAATGATCTTCTAACAACCATTTATTGAACTAAAGAACCGTGTGAAGGTGTTCATGTTAATGCTGGAGTCTGCCTCAATATCAGAAGATAGTATGCTTTAAAGAGTATGCGGGAGGTGTTTATATTCAAGTAATCTGTCACCGTTTACATGCTAATTATCAAATATGTTAATACGGATATCCTAAAATGATTACATTTATCACGTTTTTCATTTGTACTGATTTCATCTTATTCGGCTCTAAAACAACAAGGTATGCGTAAGGTATTGTTATTATTGATCATATCGGCCCTCAGCAATCTGGCCTTCTCACAATTCAGCCCAGGGACAATTGGAAATTTCCAGACCATCTGCTACAGATATGCACCATCAAGGCTATCGTTCACAACTCCGCCTACAGGCACTCCCAACTTCACATACAGGTGGCAGCGTTCCAATGATAATGGCGTTACCTGGAGTGACATTAGCGGCACAACAGCGTCTCAGGCTGTATTTTACCCGCCGGTACTTGCCAGAACCGCACGGTTCAGGTGCAGAGTTGCCGATGCTACAAATCTTCCTCAGAATACCAATGAAGTCATTGTCACCGTTCTGGCAGATTTTACTGCCGGGATTATAGGAAATGATCAGATAATATTCAGCAGCACAACTCCGGGTCTTATTCGTCAGCTTGCCGAACCTACGGGAGGAAGCGGTAGTTATACCTATCAATGGCAGAGTTCTTCAAACGGATTAAGCTGGTCAAATATTGCTAATGCTTCTGGAGCGGAATTGCTTCCCGCAAGCATGGATTCTGACAGGTGGTTCCGTCGATTCGCTTCTGACGGAGTCTGCGGATCTGTAGCAAGTAATAGTGTAAGAATATCCGTGAATCCTATCACGATCTATACTTCTGAATTGCCAATCAATTCAAGTAATGAGGACCGTTACAGCTTTGGCACTGAGTTTATTCCACTGACAGACGGTTACATTACTCATGCACGTCTTTACAGTCACTTACAGGAAGGCGGCGACCATTTCATCCGATTATGGATGAAGGGAACTGATGGAAATTACCTGCTTGTTGAAGGACCGTATACCTGGAATTTTCCCAGTGGATTTGCAGGCTGGCGTGAATTTGAGTTGCCGGCAGCAATACCGGTTCAGTCAGGAGTCGTGTACATGATAACTATTACCAATGGACCGGATCAGTGGTATGTCCAGAGTAACCAGTATTTTGAACCAGTAAATCAGGTCAATAATCCATATCTTGACTACCAGAATGCCTTTTATGGAGCCCCTGATATCGCACCCAGTTCAAATTATTACGGGGCGAGTTATTTCAGGGACATCATCTTCAGTCTTTTCTCACCAGGAGCTATAACCTCATCACAGACGATTTGCTATAATACTGCTCCATCTTCACTGGTACAGGCAACCATGCCAACGGGAGGGAACGGTGAGTATGAGTATCAGTGGCAGAGCTCAACTGATAATGCATCATGGTCAGATATTGAAGGTGCAACTACCGGTACTTATGCACCGCCTGCTCTAACTGCCAGTACATATTTCAGGCTCAATGTGACGAGTGGAAATATTACATCTTCTTCTCAGTCTGTCATGATAGAAGTGAACCCCCGGTTTGAGCTGGCACAGCTTCTTGACAATATCACTATTTTTAATAATACGGCAACAAATATAAAGGTGAACATTACCGGAGGGACTCCTCCATATGTCATAAACTACGAACGTAATGGAATTCCTCAAACTCCCGTTACCGGATACCAATCTGGTTCTGATATCTCCACCGGGGTACTCAGTTCAGGTCCCTATACTTACTCGCTGACCTCAGTTACCGACGCGAATGGTTGCTCTGCTGAATCACTTGGAACCAGCATCACGGTTACTGTCTCTGGAACATATTCACCATCCTCGACAAACAAAGCTCTGGTAATTGTTAACAGCAACTCTCCGGATTACACAGACTTTCCAAACCTCATTCAACCATATCTTGACAATTTTGGCATACCGTACGACCTCTACAACGAATCTACTCCTCAGAACTTGCCGGTTTTATCAAATTACGCAATAATTATCCTTGGTCATAAGAATGTATATGACGGAACTACAGTGCTGTACCCGGTCAATATGATCAATACCGCCGTTCAGGGAGGAGTAGGACTCTACAGTTTTGACCCAAATCTCTTCAATTACTCACTGGGCATTTTTTCAACAAGTATTTCACCATCAACAGTCTCTGCCTCCCAGATAATTATCGGCAATACCTCTCATTATATTACTCAGAATCATGCTTCGGATGAGTATAATTTACCTCTTCAAGATGAGGGGACGGTTTACAGTAATAATTATAATGTGTTAACTCTTGTCACTGGAATGCCTGCCAGTCAAAGCACAATTCTGAATTCCGGAACTTCCCTGGCAACGATGAGCCAGACAGGGAATACGGTCAGTTTGCTCGAGATTGCCGAACCCGGGTCAGGCCGGATAGTGAAATGGAACGAATATGACTGGGCTTATGAGGGATTTTTGGGCCCTGTTTACGGAATGGATGATCTTTTGTGGAGAAGCATTGTATGGGCTGCAAGGAAACCCTTTGTAATGCAAGGCATGCCTCCCATTATTACCATGAGGGTTGATGATGTTGAGGGAACAGGGCCTTTCATAATGGAGAATTTCGAATGGATAAACATCTGTAATGAATTTGGGATAATCCCCTGGTGCGGTACATTCTCATCAATTCCAGAAGAATATATGAGCAATTTCAGAACGATTCTGGATAATAACCTTGCAACAGCCGCACCGCATGCATTTTCGTATGAGCAATCCATTTATTTCAACCATGACGGAAACGATGGTGCCCCTGCTGTCAATACTCAAACCGCACACGCGTATTATGTGACCAATGGGCTCAAAATGTCCAAAGTCCTTATCCCTCACTATTATGAAATCGACTTGTCAGCATTGGAATGGATTAATGAAATGGGAATAGAATTCATAGGTACACACATGCCGCTTGGTCAGCCATATGGAGGTGAAACATGGCTGCCAGGAAGACCATACAGGGTTCCTGATGCTTATCTGCACAGAGCTCCAATGGGAATGCCGGTATTTTATGCCGATTACATTACCGGATCAGGGTACACTTTCTTTAACTGTGTCGCGGAAATAAGGGATGACTTTGGTTATGAGTGGTACCCTGATCAGGGCAACGTTCGGACTACAATTGCTCGTGGCGTGAGACAGTTAACCCGCTCATTGAACAGCATGGTTCTGACAACATTGTTCACTCATTTTAATTATCTGGACTTCACGGCAGCCAACTGGAGATCCGTCCTGACAGATGTGACAACTGCGGTGTCGCCCTTCAATCCCGAATACAGATCACTGGATTACGCAGCCCAATATGTCAGAGCAAAAAACAATATTTCAATTACAAATGTCTCTGATGATCAGGCAATTGTAAATATAACATATTCAGGCAGCAACGACCTGGACACAAAGTGTTATCTTTTTACAGAGTCAGGTGGTCAGATTTCACATAGGCTTGTTTTGCTGCCAGTGATCAGTTCAGGAACAATCACAGTTGGAGTTTTGAAATAATTTAATTCAGACAGTCATGAAACTATTACGGACCATACCAGCTCTTGTAACTATTCTTTTACTTACTGAAGTCCCGATTCATGCTCAATGGGAATCAATCTCTTTGCCAACGGATGAAAATCTGAACTCCATACAAATGTTAAGCGAGAATTCAGGATGGATAGTCGGAGATAAGGGTACCATGTTGCATAAATATAAAGACACCTGGGTTAAAGACAACAAAGTCACCAATGAAAATCTTCACTCCCTTTGCCTTCTTGACAAAAATACAGGTTGGGCAGTGGGATCAAATGGAACAATATTGTATTTCAATGGAACCAGCTGGGAGCACTTCGAGAGTCCGACAAATAAAAAATTGTACTCGGTAAGTTTCAGAAATTCTGAACAAGGCATTGCAGTCGGAGAACGCGGCACTATTCTCCTCTATGAGAAAGGTAAATGGACTCTTGCCAAAAGAACAACTATGGCGCATCTGTTCTCTGTCACTGCAGAAAATGATCTTACTTTAATTGGAGGGGGACTTGAATGCCTTTCGGTTCCAATTATGCAGATGGATGAAACCACAGGCAAAAAGCTGATCAGTGTTTTTACTCCCGACAATGTTGAGATAAAAAGCGTCTCTGTAATTGATAAAAACAGGTTTTGGGCTGTTGGCAGACCGGGGGCAATTTTTTACTATGACGGTACCAGTTGGAATAACCCTGTAGTTGACGAGAAAATGCCGTCCCTGAACAGCATCTACTTTAAAGATCAGAAAATCGGATTGGCTGTCGGTTATGGGGGTTCTATCTATACCTTCACAGACGGTAACTGGGAAAAGGCGGAATCTCCGGTCCAGAATAAACTCAATGGAGCGGTTATTTACGGAAACGATTATTATGCAGTCGGGAATAATGGCACCCTGGTCACAATGAACCGGATACAGCAGACTCCCTCTGCGGATAAACCAGATGAAAATCGCGATATCAAACTGGAAACTTACCCTAATCCTGCATCAGGTTTCATCAATGTCAAAATTCCAATCGAAGGGACTTTCACCCGTGGGCAGATAACCATTACAAATATCAGCGGTCGCGTAATCATGATGAAAGCCCTTGACGGCATGGCAGTCGGGCAGATAATTCCCATCAGCACTTCGGGTTTGAGCAACGGATTATATCTGGTCAAAATTCAGGCAGACGGGAAAACCGCTATAGGAAGATTTATTATTAAACGATAATGAATCATCAGTTTACAAGGAAGGGGGCTCAGGGCCCCCTTCTGGTTTATATAGGATGTCTCTTATCTCAGAGAATATTTATCTTCCTGACAAATATCTGGCTGCCTGCTTTAACCTCCACCATATAAATTCCCTTCCAGGAAGGTTGAGGAGTAAACTGTTTCACGACACCAGAGCCCTGCCAGTCAATATTGTTCTGCTGAAATACCTTGCTTCCGGCGAGATCGTAGATTGTGACTGACCCGCCAACATTGGAATAATCATCCGATATTGGCATAATATTAATGAGACCGGACGAAAAGTAGATTCTGAATTCCTTTTCAGTCGATGAATATTCCGGAATGGCGGTTGCCGATTTGGTTATTACGATGATGAACCTGTCTTCAGTCATCCCTGCAGTGGCCTCGAACTCTATAAATTCTCCTTTTTTCAGATCAGCTGTCTTGCTGGTTTTAAGGTCCTTAAGAATTACAGAGTAGTAATCAAGATTTTTCAACTCATTTGATGAGAGTTTGTACGTGCCAGCTTTTTTGATATTCATCCCTACCGGAATTGAAACAATAGATTCAGGGAAAGGCAGCCCGTTGATGCTGTAAGCCACACTGCCTGTGGTTGACCAAATGTTAACAGTACCCGCAGTTTTGCTGAATTCATATGCATCGAACATCTTGTCTGCCTCTGCAGTGGCCTTGCTGTTGAACCGTACAACCAGGTCAGCGCTGTCCGGAGCGTGCTTGAGTTGCAGTCTGACAAAAGAGATAGTGTCTGAACTTGAGTAAGATTCTCCAGTACTCTTCTTCTTGTATCTCTGCTGGTCGAGGTTATGAGTACGTGCTCCTGACCATAAATAAACATTTGAGCTACCTGTAGCTTTCACAAAGAATCCCTGCAATGGAGGGATTGTACCAGTGCCCCCATCTGATCCAGTACCATTAACATATGAGGCTATCATACCATTGTTAGTGAAATAAATTGCGTCTTGAACAAGTCCTGGGGTATATTCATCAATTATGACATCCCAATCCAGACATGATGCAAAAGGATTGCCGAGAAGATTATAACCCTGGTAATCAGGATATTCAGTCCCACTAGTCACAGGAACATCGATTGATTCAATGTTCAAATCACCGGTTATTGTATAGGTTTCACTATTTGCAGAATAATAGTTATAACCAGTGCCCAGGTTCAGGACTGAAAAGGTAGGACCTGTAGTGGCCCCTGTAGAATAAATATAGCCATCAAACGCCACCCAGCCGGTAGAATTATCAGTACCAGTAACACGGCTTTCGATGTATTGAGCCAGATTAAGTGTCGGGAAAGTGCTTACTGGTACCTTATCAACAGGAACAGATATGTAATGCCACTTGTAGTCGTTTTCTTGCGTTGGTCCTCCGGACAAATATAATTCTGTTTCAACAACACCCGTACCGCCATATAAAGAATGTTTCAGAGAAGCCACTCCAGTTTCATTCGGAAATGACACTAATCTAAGAGTACCATAATTTGTAATTCTATGAACCGATACACTGGTTTGAGGATTGATTATGAAAGCGCCTCCTGTATTGATGGTCAGAGTAGATGTTCCTGTGAACTGAACATGACCAGCATTATATTCACCTGGAGAAATAGTCAATGTAAAGCTTGATGTGTTTATATTCCCGGCATAAAGAATTCCCTCAAAATAACTATCAGGATACCAAGTAGTATCTCTATCAAGAGTCCCGGTATAAGGACTACCCGAAGTACCGTATCCTGACAACTGTGCAATTATCAGATGCGAACTCAGAGTAAAACCCAGTAAGACAATTATTAGCCTCTTCATAACTGACTATCTTTAAATGTTTCCTGGCGTTAAAGTTAAAATAAAATTATTAGCTAAATTACTTTTGCCTTTAGAAGGTTAATAATATTCTTGAAATCAGTACAAGGCAGTCTGAAATCAGTATCTGAAACTGATTTAAAATCTATATTTGTAACTAGTAGTGATGCGTTAACTTTTATAACATAGTTTTAAAACACTGATAATAAATTAAATATAAGCGTTCTTTGATTTTTTGATTTGATTTGACCTGTAGTTTTGCACCTTTTAAGTGCAGAACTATGAATTCAGGTAAGTATATCTTTGCTCAGATACTTCAGTTTGTCAATAAGTATGAGTTTGATAAGTGCGTTTCCCGATACAAAGGGGATCACCGAGTCCGAGATTTAAATTGCTGGAATCAGTTCATTCAGCTCTTCTTTGGACAACTGACCTCCAGGAACTCATTAAGGGATATTTGTTTATGCCTGAAGGCGCACAGAAACAAGCTTTATCATCTTGGTATAAAACAAAACGTCAATCAATCTACGCTATCCAGAGCAAATGAAAATCGGGATTGGAGAATTTTTGCTGACTTTGGCGAGTCTCTGATAGAGGTAGTCAGGCCCATGTACTCTAACTGCCCGATTCCCAATGTAGACATTGACAATGATGTTTTTGCACTTGACTCAACAACGGTCTCCTTAAGTCTTAAGTTATTTGCCTGGGCTCAGGGGAAATACTCCAGAGGAGCTATTAAGATCCACACCCTACTTGATTTAAGAGGCAGCATTCCAACGTTTATACTTATCACAGACGGCAGATATCACGACAGCAATGTACTTGACGTAATTGTGCCACAGCCTGATGCCATATATCTGATGGACAAAGCATACATTGATTTTGCTTCACTGTACAAAATGAATAAATCAGATGCATTCTTTGTGACGAGGGCGAAGGAGACAATGGTTTATAGGGTGATCGAAACCAACTTTAACCTGGACGAGACAACTGGACTTAGGGGTGATAAAACCATCAAGTTAAAAGGGCCAAAGTCCAAGCTGCTATATCCTGAAAATCTTCGTATGATAGAATATTACGATGATGAAAAAGATATAATGCTAACCTTCATTACCAATAACTTTGATGTCTCCGCTCTTGAAGTTGCAAGGCTGTATCGTAACCGATGGCAAATCGAAGTGTTCTTTAAATGGATAAAGCAGAACCTGACCATCAAGACACTTTGGGGTCACTCAGAAAATGCAGTAAATGTCCACATTTGGATTGCTATCTGCACCTATCTGATAGTTGCCCAGATAAAATATACACTGAAGAGCACTTTGTCAGTGTATGAAATAATGCAGATTTTGGGTATATCTGTTTTTGATAAAACGCCTGTAAAAGAGCTACTTACAGAATCACAAGTCAATCAAACTTTCAAAGAACAAGGTAATTTATTTAGTATCAATGATTTATTAACGCATCAGTAGTAATTTGTAACAATTACTTAAAATTGACATAAAATGAGTAGGCTAATCAGGTTTACCTTGGTAGTTATTATATCAGCTTTCATAATGACAACACTCAATTTCTGCAGGAAAGATACGACATCTTCTGACATTAAGATAGTCTTTCTGCATCACAGCACCGGTGAGATTTTGTGGAATGGAGCCCGCCCCTCATTATTTAAGAGGGCACTGGGCAAGATAAATAAAGGACTGGCTGATTTTGTCTGCAAGAAGGCTGAATTACCTGCAATGATTGATAAGTACAATAAAGAGAATTCAAAATTTTACCGTATCGAAGAGATCGAATTTCCAAAATCAGCACCTTATGGGTGGAACAATTATCCCTTCGATTACTATATTATCTGGGTAGCCAACGGCGGCGATGGACCTTACAAGGAGGAGCCAACTCTTGAGATGCTTACGAAAGAATATCAGGTGATTATCTTTAAACACTGCTTCCCGGTAAGCAACATTCAGCCTGATCTGGACTCCGCAGATATTAACTCACCCCATAAAAGCATAGCCAATTATAAACTTCAATATTCTGCACTCCGTGATAAGATGCATTCCTTCCCGGATACAAAATTCATTGTTTTCACAGGCGCGGTGCAGGTTAAGTCAAATATTACAGAAGAGGAAGCTACAAGGGCAAAAGATTTTTTTGGATGGGTCATCAATGAGTGGGATGTTCCAGGTGATAATATCTATATCTGGGATTTTTATAATCTTTCAACGGAAGGCGGTCTATATCTTAAGGAGGAGTTTGCTGCTTCTCCAAATGATTCCCATCCCAACAGAACCCACGCATCAAGATCAGTCAGTCTGCTGTTTAACAGAATTATCGATGTCTTAGAGAACGACGGCAATACCACAACTCTCAAAGGTGAACCTCAAGTGAACAACTGATTTGGTTTGATTTTTTTCAACTCCGAATCTGGCTCACATAACATTCATACTTGCCAGGAGTTATCTGACAGGTACCTGCTAATACTATTGCGCAATGGGTGATTCAGTTTGAGATCATTTTTTAATGATACATTCGCTCTTAATACTTTAATATAATTTGAAGCAATTTTATTATCTATTATTGATTAGTCCATTAAATAGTCTTTCATATTAATTACCTTCCATCAATCATTCATAAACGGAAAAATTGCAACAAGTATTGCTTTTTATCGTATAACAGGGTATGTTTGTCAACTAATTTCAGTCATTCGTCAAAATATTCAGTTATATGAGAAGACTTCTACTCCTGCTTCTGCTCATTATAAGTACAGTAGCCTCGGCAAAGACTTATTATGTGGCAACAAATGGAAGTGATGTGAATAATGGGACATCTCTCTCTACCCCGTTTGCAACATGGCAGAGAGGTATTGACGTTGCTTATCCTGGAGATACAGTCTATATACGAGGTGGTGTCTATTACTTGAAAGGACTTGCACCGTGGATAGAAATAAACCCTTATGCATACCCTAGCGGACACGGAAGAAGTGGCACTCCAGACAAACCGATCAGTTACATAGCTTATCCTCCGGATTGGGAGGCTGGTAATAAGCCAATCTTGGATTGCTCGGCAGGCTATCCACAGTATGCAACAGATTTTGGTGCGATAGGAATGTATGCTGTCCAGTTTATTCATTTAAAAGGCCTTACAGTCAGAAACCTCTATCAGAGATATCCCGGCGAATACATGCCAGAGGGCTTCAGCGCTATTGAATGTGCAAATATTACTTATGAGAATTGTACTGCTCATAACATTAGCGGAAGAGGATTTTGGCATCATAGTGGTGCCTGGAATGTATGGGATGGTCCGAATGCTCGGTTTGAATATGATACTACCAGATGGATTAATTGTGATGCATTCGACCTCCGGGACTCCTTGAGTGTAAACCCGGGTAATGCGGCGGATGGATGGAAAGCTCATACCTATCAGGGAGTAGTTTATATCTTGGAAGGCTGCCGAGCATGGAATTATGCAGATGACGGTTTTGATATTAGTGGTGAAGGTCACAGGATATTTAATAATTGCTGGGCTATGTCTACTGAAAAATATGCCAGCATGGATATTGAGGGTAATGGCTTTAAATGTACAGGAAGAGACCCTAAATATTCACATTTTGAATATCTTACTGATACAGTACTTGTCAAGTATATTGGTTGTCTTGCAGCATATTGTCATGGATCAGGATTTGCAAATAATCTTCAGGTTGATGGAATAAATTATCTAAACAATAATGCGTTTATTGCAAATAATACTGCATATCATAATGCATCGGGATTCTATGACGAGGGAAATTCAAGTAGTCGCAATCCATTGACGCCTAAATATTTAAATAATATTGCGATAAATAGCACACATTATGAGTACGGAACATATCTATATGAAGTGTCTATTTGGAATCCACCTATGTATTATTCAAGGAATAATAACTGGTTGCCCGATCCTGAAAGTGCCTGGCCCGGATGGATATATAATCCGGCGTTTACAGTTACAAAAGATGATTTTGTAAGTGTTGACAGCTCACAAATACATGCGGCAAGAAAACAAGATGGCTCTTTGCCGGATATTACCTTTCTGAAGCTGGTTCCAGGGAGTGACTTGATTGATAAAGGTGTAGATGTAGGATTGCCGTTTTATGGATCCGCACCTGATATCGGATTTTCTGAGTATAATTCAGGATCGGTTACTATCCCAGTCCCGGAATATGTTAAGTCCGTCATAGAAAATGCCACTCCCGCAAGACTGGAAATGACATACAATCTGACACTGGCAAATATTCTCCCCGCCACCTCCGCTTTTACCGTGAAGGTAAACAGTGTTACCCGCACAGTCAGTTCTGTGGCAATTTCCGGGACCAAAGTACTGCTTACCCTTGCCAGTCCGGTTGTATACGGAGATGCCGTGACAGTGGCATACACGAAACCTTCAACCAATCCTTTGCAGACCGTAGCCGGCGGTCAGGCTGCATCGATCACTGCCATGAATGTGACTAACAACGTCGCTGCGGTAATCCCTGCCTACGTCAACTCTGTAATAGAAAATGCCACTCCCGCAAGACTGGAAATGACATACAATCTGACACTGGCAAATATTCTCCCCGCCGCCTCCGCTTTCACCGTGAAGGTAAACAATGTTACCCGTACAGTCAGTTCAGTGGCAATTTCCGGGACCAAAGTGCTGCTTACCCTTGCCAGCCCGGTTGTATACGGAGATGCCGTGACAGTGGCATACTCGAAACCCTTGAACAATTCTTTGCAGACCGTAGCCGGCGGTCAGGCTGCATCAATCACTGCCATGAATGTGACTAACAACGTCGCTGCGGTAATCCCTGCCTATGTCAACTCTGTAATAGAAAATGCCACTCCCGCAAGACTGGAAATGACATACAATCTGACACTGGCAAATATTGTCCCCGCCACTTCAGCGTTCACCGTGAAGGTAAACAGTGTTACCCGATCAGTCAGCTCAGTGTCAATTTCCGGGATCAAAGTGCTGCTTACCCTTGCCAGCCCGGTAGTATACGGTGATGCAGTAACCGTGGCATACACGAAACCTTCAACCAATCCTTTGCAGACCGTAGCAGGCGGTCAGGCTGCATCGATCACTGCCAGTAATGTGACTAACAACGTTGCCGCGGTAATCCCTGCCTATGTAGGCTCTGTAATAGAAAATGCCACTCCCGCAAGACTGGAAATGACATACAATCTGACACTGGCAAATATTGTCCCCGCCACTTCAGCGTTCACCGTGAAGGTAAACAGTGTTACCCGATCAGTCAGCTCAGTGGCAATTTCCGGGACCAAAGTGCTGCTTACCCTTGCCAGCCCGGTGGTCCACGGTGATGCAGTAACCGTGGCATACACGAAACCTTCAACCAATCCTTTGCAGACCGTAGCCGGCGGCCAGGCCATATCCCTCTCGGCCATCAATGTGATCAACAATTGCTCCCCTACGGCGAATCAACCTCCAGTGATCACTATTACATCCCCGACAAAAAGCACAGCTTTTATATCCCCCGCGACTATTACCATTGAAGCTACTGCTTCCGACCCTGATGGTTCGATCATTAAAGTGGAATTCTTCAACGGTACGACTAAATTAGGAGAGTCATTTGCACCTCCTTTTGTATTTACTTTGAAAGAAGTTCTGGAGGGACGCTACACATACTCAGCAGTCGCAACAGACAATCTGAATGCAAAAGCTGTATCAGCAGCCGTTGACGTTATCGTTGAAAAAGCAGCAAATGCTGTAAACCAACTACCAATTGTAGACATTTTTATTCCAGCCGGGAATTCCAAAAAACCAAAAAAACATGATAATGTTGTTCTGAAAGCTGAAGCTTATGATCCGGACGGTACTATTTCCAAAGTAGAAATTAAAAGCGGTAACATTACCCTGGCTGAATTTTCAACCGGTCCTTATGAATTTACCCTGAATGACATTGATACAGGAACTTACATCATTTATGCAGTAGCAACTGATAACTTGAATGCATCAAATACGTCATCATCAATTGAATTCCATGTAACGGACTGGAACAATACAAGCCCGGATATTATTGATCTTTATCCGAATCCAAATAACGGTCATTTTACACTTGAGTTTCTGCAACCTCTTCCTTCAGGGGACAAGAATATAAGAATCGTTTCTTTAAGAGGAGAATCTGTTTTTAAGGATATGATCACGGACCAGGAATACTACAAGGAAATAAATCTACCGGATGGTGCAGCAGGCACATATGTTCTTCTGATTACCAGGAATCAAAAGATTATCGCTTCCGAAAAATTCATAATTAATTAGTGAGAACTGACTTTACTTGAGTTTTAAATATGACTCAATGCTTGTCAATTCATTGATGGAACTATAATGAGTGATTGATTTTCACTTACTCAAATACTTTGCGAGCTCCCGGGTTAGTTTCAGACCACCAGCTTCGTTTAAATGCGAGTTAACAATCCAGTCATCATCCTCAAAAATTCGACAAAATTCGCGAGAATTAAGATTTACCATCTTAGCTTGAAATCCATTTGCTGATTGAATTGTACCAAGACCGGTTTTTGAAAGATTTTGAGTGGCTTTATATCCAGGCATCTCAACTATTAACATTTCAATTCCGGTTTCACTGCACAACCTGACAATTTCCCCAATCCAGTGTGAGGATGCAACTCTTTCAACTTCAGAATACAATTCACAGTAATCAGTATTATCAACTACGCTCATTTTATACTTTATCTGACCAAAGGAGAAATCTGCCAATCTGTGTTTCCTGCTCACAATTTTCATGAACAGTTCGTAGCCAAGCCACCTGAATCTTAGGATTGGAGCATCAGAGAGACTAAGCTCATATCCATCGGATGTTATCTCCACAAGCGGGTTGATACTCTCAACGTCAAAGACCTTCTGAATAGGCGGATTTATTCCCAGTATTACATAGTCCGGGCGATTTACATTATTCGAGAGATACTCGGCTAACTGGAAATAACTTGTTTTTATAGTTGCACCATCCAGAGCAAGGTTATATGATTTTATTCCCATATCAGTCAGGTATTCAGTGTCAATACCACAACTGGTAGTACTGGCGCCTAAAGCCAGTAACTCAAAATCGGCATTATTGAACTTAAGAGATTCTATTCTCTTTCTGCAATCCCAGTCTGTTAACATTAAAAGACCCAGATAAATAGAATTGATCAGGATAAAATTTAATAAAATAAACAAAGAAAAAATGATTGTTTTAAAGGCAAATCTTTTCATACTTAAAACCTGAAATATACAAATTCCGCCTTGCCCTCTGCAGCTGAAAAAAATATGATAACTACGACCAGAAAATATACTATCCACCTGAAGAATTTATGTTTTCTGTCAAAGCCGTTCCAAAACTTCATTATCGCAGCGTCAGTTTTCCTGAAATCATTCTGAATTATCTCTAAAATGACAAAAATGAGTCCAAATACCATACTCATAACAAGCGCCAGAACCTGTCCGGGATTGAGCAGCAATAAAGTCCTGTCGGATTCAAACATACTGGTAAAGAAAACTGAAACTGAAGAAAGGTCCGGAGAAAAGAAAAAGACCAATGATATACCATAGAATAAATAAGTAAGGATCCTTCCTGACCAAATGTTCAGGGGGGCTGGCACATTATTCCCAATCTTTGTTCTCCACGCCTTGGTAAAAAACTCATAGATTAAAACTATTGCCTGCAATACGCCAAGGAACATGAAGTTCCAACCTGCCCCATGCCAGATTCCAAATAGTGTCCATGTGACGAACATCGCAAAAACAGAAGCATTGATTCCCCATTTCCTGTACTTAAAGCTTAATTGTCTGAAAACATAATCATTAAACCATGATGATAAAGATATGTGAAATCTTTTCCAGAATGTGGTGACATTATGGGCTAAAAAGGGCTTATTAAAATTGGGGAGTAGTTCAACTCCGAATGTTTTTGCCAATCCAATCGCCATGTCAGTATATCCTGAAAAATCAAAATACAGGTATAATGGTTGAAGAACCAGTACAATCCATAGTGTGGACGCATCTACGTTGTCTAAATTGGAATATGTCGAATTAATTAATAGTGCCATCTGATCTGCAATTGCCGCCTTTTTAAACAACCCGAAAGCAGCAATCTTTAAGCCATCAACTACATTATCTTCTGCAAATTCAATCTTCGATCTGAGTTGTGGCAGGAAGTGATTTGAACGTTCAACCGGACCCGATAAAAACTTTGGATAGAAGATTATGTACAAAAGAAACGGGATGAATTGTTTCTCAGGCTTTTCCCAACCCATCTTTAAATTAATCAGGTAGCCGATTCCCTGGAGGGTAAAATAAGATATGCCGATTGGTAAAATGATCCTGGCAAGATTGCCGACATGGACATTGCCATTAAAAAGGGCTATGAAAGGATCGATTGTAAAAGAAGCATACCTCAGGATTATAAGTTGAGTTAAATTAATGATAATTCCAAAAGTAAATATAGCCTTTTTATGTTTCAGCCCCTGTAGAGAAAGCCCGATGAAATAATTAAATATGGCATATATTATTATGTATATCAGTAATATATAACTATATGTTGCAATAAAACCACAACTTAAAACAGCCAGGAATCCTGCCCTGTATTTATGGTTTAACAGATAGTAAACAAAGATTGAAACTATTGACAGAATGGTAAATTTTAAGGATACTATCTCCATTCTATGCGGATTTTACATACATTTTCAATAACCAGACTGTCCAAGGCGAGATTCATAATAAATCAGCTATAATCTCTTCATGTATCAACAGGAGTTCAGCATCGGACATTTCTTTTTGATTCAGGACTGAAATTGCCAGATAATCATCTCCCTGGCTACGCTGCAGACGCAATTTTGCAAAATTGAAACGAAACCCATGCTTTTTATAATTCCATGTTCCGCATTGAAATTCAGTGATTTTCCCGTCCTTGCCAAGAAAATATAATCTTGTAATTTCATCCCTTTCATTCTGAAAGCCTTCCCGATCCGTACTCATTACGATAATATCATTCCGAAGTCTGGTTCCGAAAAAAATTGCTCCGTCAGTCTTCTTTAGTAACGTCAGATTTTCAGTAATCTTATCCCAACGATATATTCCAGCCAAATCCATGCTTCCGGTATCTGTTCCCCAAAATAAAGCGTCTTCAGAGAAAACCAGCTGGCAAGCTCTCCATATCTGACTACCGGTTCCGATAGGACTGACATTAACACATTCATCATCCAACCATCCAATCATAGCTTCATTATCCTCATCTCCGACACATACCCACAATCTTCCAGTGTATGAGTCTTTTTGAACCGAATGAATATGACGAATCTGCCCGGATGGAAATTCATATAACTTACTCCATGTAAGGTTTTCTTTGGTGAATTTGAAAATGGCTACTTTCCCCCTTCCCGGATTGTTAAAATACTCTCCAAATAAGACCTCATTTTCATTAATCCATTGAAGTCCTGTGCTCATTATTCCGCGCCCTTTATTCAGACCAAAATTCTCCAACTTCATTGTCATACGAAAGCTTTGGCCGATTCCATAACTAAACCACATCATTCCGCATGAAAAAGCACAAATGTTGCCACTCTTATTAACAGACAGTTCAATGCATTCAGACCTTAGAGTAATTCTGCGAACGAACCTGAAATTGTTCAGCCAGTAAATATTGAACCCGCAAGGGATCCGACCGACTCTGAAAAATTTGTCTTCTCCTTTCTTTAATAAATATATCAGCAATCCCCGGGTTGCCCATAAATTTCCGAAGTTGTCATATTCCTGAACAATCAAGTCTTTTGCATTCAGACACTCTATGCCAAATTTCATTACCTTCTTAAGAGGAATAGATCGGGACCCACGATAATCCAGCATAAGGTAAATTACTGTCACTGCAAGTAAAAAAGCGGAAATCACAAGAACCATATTCATAATGTAACCCAAACCTTTTCCATGTTATGTGATAATCAAAGCATTTTGGTTAATGACTCTAATGAAGCTTACCTTGCAGAACTTTCTGTGTTGGAATTTCTGAAAATCGTCTTTAGGATGAATGTGAAATCTCCTAAGAACGTTCTGGTTCGATAGTATTCAAGGTTTATTCTGACTTTATCCGGCCAGATGACCTCATTAGTGTATTTCTGCGGATCAGGCACAGATGCCAGGATTTCTTCCTCATCTGCATATTTTAAAGATGCAGGACCGGTAATACCAGGCCTGAGTTCCAAAATAAGCTTTTCATCACCAGACAGTCTATCAGTGAATTCCGGAACATCGGGCCGGGGACCCACCAGGCTCATATCTCCGATCAGAACGTTCCAAAGCTCCGGCAATTCATCTAGTTTGTATTTCCGCAATCTGGCGCCAAGCGGAGTGATACGACTCTCCCCTTTTACCGATGTGGTAGTTCCATCGTGGTCAATTCTCATTGACCTGAACTTGCATATGGTAAACCCCTTCCCATATCTGCCAGTCCGGAGCTGGCGGTAAAACACCGGACCTCCCATCTTCCACTTAATCAGTAATATTATTACTAATAAAAGGGGGCTTAATACTACCAGGCCAACAAGTGAAACCAAGAAATCAAATACTCTCTTCATATGCTTTTTATCCGGTTGAAAAGCAATCTGTTCAAACCTTAATGCCGAACCATTTTGTCAGCGCTCCCTGACAAATTCCACCAGAAGGAAATCATTCGCCAGCTCCTTAATTACATACATTGATCTGTTACTTGCATGTGCCTTCATAACAGACAGATTATTCCTTGAAATTGTTGACAGACATCTAAAATCCATTCTCCAGGCAATCTCATACATTATCCTGTTCATACCCCTGCCTATGCCCTTTCCCCTGAAATCCTTATCAATCAATCTACCAACAAAACATTTTTTATTTGCAAAAAACCTTAGAAAGAAATAGCCTACAAGCTTCCCTGCACTGAAGACTCCCATCATTAAAAAAGACTTCTTCCCGGCCAGCTTTTTTATAACATGCAAGTCAAATCCATGAGGATTAAAAAATGCCAAATCATCTGGAGACTGTGAATTGAATAAATCATACAGAGATTCAGCGTCAGATATGTTTAATTTCCTATAGATTAATGAAGGTTCGGCAAACTCGCTGATGACTTTTTCTGAAACCTCTTCCAACTTGACCCCATAGTATTGTGCAAAAACCACTTCATTCCCGAACTCAATTATGTTCCACAGAAATTTGAGATGATGCTTTATGTAAATTAGTAATTTTTCCACTACAAATAACAGTCAAGCTCTGCTTTCATGCCTCTCTTAACGGGTAATTGCAGGAGCAGTTTACACCAATTATGATTACCTTCAATAAGCTCAGGACCATCTGCTGTGATAGCAATATCCCATCCAACGGATCTGTTTTCAGGATGTGCCCTGGCTGCCTTTCTCACAAAGTCAAGTACTTCATTCCAGAATGGTATCTGAAAGTTAATAACAGATTTTTGTGTAACCGGATGGATGTAACAGTCGTCTTTAGCAATGTCACTGAAAACTCCCGGGCCATTTGTTAAACCGGTTAGAATGTCAACCGGTACAGCCATATTGCCAGCGGCCATATTATCAACTGGTGAGTTAACGGAAACTCTAAGCCTTGCACCAATAATCTCAACGTCGTCTGAAGTCACCTGGGTAAAGATGCGAACCGTGTTCAAGCCAGAGGGTGATAACTGCATTAGGGAAGGGTGTTGTACTACATACTCCTCTACAAGATCATAGCCTCTGACTTTAGAAAATTTCAAAAGTCTGTCAGGAGTAAAGTCCGGACAATCTATTACCTCTACTTCCTTGCCAATCTGCCCTCTGCTAAATTTTAGAACCAAACGACCTGAGGAATTAGCCAGCATCTCATTTAAAAGGTCTCGGTTTTTGGCGAGTTGATCAATATCTGTGAATCTGCGTCTCACAAAATCAGAATACGAATTCAGAAAAAGTATTTTATTTTCCAGTATTTCTCGTACGCCCCGGGGATTCATGTGTAACTGAAATTCATACATATACCCTGTACCAGCCCATTTGCTGCGCTCCAGAGAGTTCCGGACATAAAAACCAAAATAGAAATAATCCAGAATCGAAATATTGTACCTTAATGACGAAATTACTATGTCAAAAAGCAAGACGATTGAAGTCTTTCCACTGGAAACCCTGGCAATTCGAAGGAATCTGAAAAATTTGGACCAGTCCATATCTTTCAGGTAGTACAAAAAATATATTATGCGTTTTGCATACATATTATTCCATTGTATAGGCAAATGGTCAGATTGTTGTTTGGCTCAGCAGCACTGTCAGGTAGGATCAAAATGACTCATAATAATTTTATATGAGTTATTTACAGTGTAGTGCTTTAAAAAATATTTAAATCCATTCAGTCCCATTATTTGTCTTAATTCCTCAGAATGTGCCAATCTGTTCACATTTTGACTCAAAGTAATCAGATCGCCGGATTGTGACCATAAGCCGAATTCGCTACCTGTAATTGTTTGCCCCAGATCTGTATTTATATCAGTTGAAGCAATAACAGGTAATTTATATTCAAGATATGAAAGCAGCCGGGAAGGAAAATTTGGAACTGTAAATCTGCTATCTAAAAATATCATCCCCACATCACCTGATTGCAGTAGTTTGTTATACTCTTCCTTAGATAACTCCGAGAGCAATTTTTCATTCTCCGGCCTTATTAAATCAAACCAGGATTTGAGTTTTTTATACTCAGTGCCTGATCCTATGATAACAATAAATACTTCAGAATTATTCTTTTGTGCATTTAAAAAATCGATTATGAAATCAATCCCCTGTGGTTTCCCCAGATTGCCACCATAGATGAAAAGAGTTGCTCCTTCCGGAATGTTGTAATTAACCCGGATACGTTTCTTCTCATCATCTGAAATAGCTTCTTCGAATAACTCATGACTGTTTGGATTAATCTCCACTTTATCAGGAGCAATTTCGGGGTTGTTCTCTTTCACATAGTCTGCATTTGCCTGCGACATGCATCCTATAAAATCTGAAACCTCATACAATTTCTTTTCTTGTCTACGCAAATATTTGTGGATTAATCCTCCACCCCTGATCAATTCCAGATCAACAGCATTTTGCGGAAAGATATCCTTAAGCAAAAGGTAAGAGACAGATTTGCATTTCTTCTTTAACCTGGCCACAAGTCTTGTGAAAGTTATAGGAGGTGTGGAATATAGGATCAAATCAAAACTTACCTGTGGAAAGAATCTTCTGATTGCCTTTGTGTACTGATAATTAACCAATAATGTTGAAACCCATTTTTCCAGGATATTTGTCTTTTGAAAATTGAGAGTTCTGATTTTCAGTATTTTTATAGCGTTCCCAGTACTAAGCATCGTATTTTGCCTGAACCGTCTCTCGGCAGATGTAACTATAAAAACATTGTGGCCTTCCCTGTGAAACTTTCGCATCAGATCCGGGTAGACTCCCCGGTCTGCGATGGTGTCAATTTTCAATATTGTAAGAAAAAGAATATTCATCCCATTCTTTTGGCTGGAAGACCTATACAATCATAATATGACAAGATTCAAAAATGTTTGCTCCGGGTTTAACTGAATACTTTAATAAAGTCCTCTGCTGCATTCCTCACTCTGGCAAAATACTCTTCATAGAAAACATCGTTCAGGTTCCGTTCCGGATAATTGATTAGAAGTTCAGCCAATTGCGAAGGATTGTGCGGATCAAAATAGACTCCGTCATCACCAAGTTGCTCAATATTTACGGGCAGGTTTGAGGCCACCACCGGAACCTGAAGCGAGATGGCATCTTCGATCACGGTACTCCATCCCTCAAAAAGTGTTGGTTGGACTACAGCCTGAGAGTGCTTCATCAGCAACAACTGATCAGCTCTGGGTATTATGCCGAGAAAACTAATCTGACTGTGTAAACCATGTTCGTTTATTATATCATGAAGCTCCTTCAGGTAAGCGGAATGAGCCTCATCTGGAAACCTGCCTGTAAAAGCGAAATTTATTTTTACGCCCCTGCTTTTAAGCAATACAATGGTCTCAAGAATAACTTTATGATTTTTATGGGGATGAAACTGATTTGAGACTATGAAATACTTCTCGGGCAATTTATAATTAATTCTGAGATCATCAATATTCAGACCTTCAAGATTATCTATTACGGACGGAAAATGAAAGATGTGGATGTTGAGGCCTTTTCTGATTTTGAAGAATTTTCTGAAGTCATCTTCAACTGCCTTACTTGAAAGAATAAGGTGGTCTGAATTCCTGAGTATAAATTTAATCCGTGCTGTTCGTTTCATCAGCCTTGCTTTTGTGAAGAACTGAGGATAATATTCGTGCTGAAGATCCGCATACCAGGCAACAAGCTTTGTTTTGGATCTGGTCCTGACCGGATAGTTATGCATGGGGAAGAGTCCATCCATATCATACTCTTCAAGAATCTTGCTGATGAACAAGTTCTTTCTCATGAGCCATGATTTGACGAAGCCCATTTCAACAGGAGGGAAGGGCCATTCTATTGCCTTAAAATAGGGATAATTTATCTCATCGACGAATTTCTTCAGGTCAGACCTGTAAAATACAGTTACTGCCGGCTTTTTCTCATCCTCCAGAAAATTTAACATTCGTATTACATTCAGGATGTAGATAATACCACCCATCCATCCCTGTCTGAAATTGAAGATTATTCCAAGTTTTAGTCTGTTAACTTCCATAGCCCTGGTTTTTGTGATTATATATATACTACTTACGGTTCCAGTTATCAATTAAATCTTTGACTCCTTCATCAATCCCCCATTCGGGCATCCAACCAGCGCTATTTTTCAACTTGGTAACGTCAGCCAGAAGATGCATTCTTTCAACCTTACGTACTCTTGCGGCCTCTGTCTGCACATCTATTTTCTCCTTAAGCTGTCTCTCAAATGCCTCAACAATTTCCATGACAGAGTATTCTATCCCTCTTCCCAGATTAAATGTATCATAGCCTATTCCTTCAACGTGCAATAAAAGTTTTATTGCATTGGCCATATCATAAGTGTGAATAAAGTCGCGTTTCGGAGTGAGATTACCCAAAAAAATAGTCCTGTTACCATTTTGAAGTTGCTTCTCAATTTCCGGTATAAGGTGAGGATTTGTTTCATTTGGGCCGAATGCGTTAAAAAAGCGACATACTATTGTACTGACATCCGTTTCCATGTGAAAACTTTTACACAATTCTTCTCCGGTAAGTTTAGTCAATCCATAGATATCCAGGGGATGTAGCACATGTGTCTCTTTAACCGGGATATCAGATATTGGGTAAACAGCTGCTGTTGAGGCAAATAGTATTCTTTTTAGTGATTTTACTTTCTTGCATGCTGCCAGAACATTCATGGTTCCCCTGATATTGATGTCAGCCGCCTCGTACGGATGTTCGTTGCAATAGGGAATGAAATGAATAGCAGCCAGATGTATCACTATATCTGGTTCGATACCGGCCACAACTTCATTTACTTTCTGCGCATCCCTTATGTCAGACAGAAAAAAATGATCATCAGATACATTAATGAATTCACGATTCCCGAATGAAAGGTTATCCAAAATGAATACATCATTCCCTTCCCTCTGAAGAACGGGAGTGATTGCCGATCCGATAAATCCGGCTCCTCCGGTTATTAAAATTTTCATATAGCTATAGGTTTTGAGTTAATATCAGCGGACACGCAAAAAGGAATTTAGCAGTTCCCTAATAGGAACAATCCTAACGTCTATTAAGAACGTCTCTGATCGTTGCCAGGTTATAGTCAGTTTGAAATTGCCTGGAATCAATGAATGCCTTTCTTCCCAGATCATATACCATTTTAGGATCAGCACAAATCGATTTAAGGATGTCAGCCAGGGCTGATGCGTTATTAGCTTTGAAAAGAAATCCGTTTCTGCCATTGTTAATTCTGTCAATGACAGACATCACACCATCTGATGCAATAGTGAGTTTGCCATTTGCCATAGCGTCAACCGGAGGTATGCCGAATGGTTCATGTATAGATGGATGAATCAGAACATCCGTCTCCCTGATCAGCTGTAAGTATTTTTCATATTCTACCCAGTGTTCAAATTTGGGTGCTATGTCTAAGCTATTGAAGAGCATTTTGTACTTTTCATATTCCGTGCCGCTTCCAATGATGGTCAGCCTTAATTTCTTAAGACAATCATGGTCAAGTTCTCTGAGAGCATCATACAGACATTGGTATCCTTTTCTTTTTTCAAATCTGTTACTAATCAATACTCGTATTTCCCCGCCCTTTTGAAGCGATAAGACCCTGCTTCTATTAATCTCTGCCACTGCAGCTTCATCAACATCAGCTGACAGATAAGGAAAATCTTTGAATTTTGCTGGTTTGACCTTGCTCCAGCTTGATATCCGTCGAATGCCTTCATGACCTGTAACGAAAAGATAGTCCGCCATTCTTAAAAGAATTCGCTTTGTAAGTTTCTTAATCCCTGATTCAGGGTCCTCAGGGACATCGAGCCAATAAGCATATCTGATTCTGCCAAAGAAACAGATCAGGGCCAGTAATACATGTATTTTAGTGTGCCATCCCGTTATAATCACCAGGTCGCTTGCCAGAGTCTGTCTGATTAATTTAAGTAACATGCCTTTCTTCGTACCGTAGACTTGATAATCAAGATTAGTATTAAGAGATCTCCACGGATAAAGAGAAGTCAAATCCTTGTAATACCAAAAGCTAACCTGATATCCATTTTTAACCAAGGCTTCATGCAGTTTAATTGAATGAGGCATTGGAATAGCATTATAAAAAAGTAATTTACTGTCAATCACCTTCATATCAATGATGATTATCTACTCAGTCAACAGGCTCAAGTATCTGGCGCCAATAGTGTCTATACTGAACCTCGACCTTACTGCGATTGCGTTCCTTCTAAAGGATTCACGCATCTTGTCATCTGACATCAATAGTTCCAGGGCTCTGGTAAAAGAGACCTTATCACCTGTCTCAACAAGGATGCCATCTACTCCGTTAGTAATAATATCATCAGGACCGGCAATGCAATTGAAACTTATGCAAGCCATCGGTGCTGCCATGGCCTCAAGCAGCACATTAGGGAATCCTTCAGTGAATGAAGGGAAAGCAAAAATTTCACTGGTTTGGTAGTAATGGTTAACATCTCTCTGATTTCCCAAAAATCTGATCCTCTTATTATAATCAAATTTAGTAGCCAAATCTTCCAGATTCTTTCTTTCCGGTCCTTCTCCAATGATTATCAGGCTCCATTCTTCATTATCAATGCACGAAAATGATTCTAAAAGAATATTTACGCCTTTACTTTTAATTAAACGTCCAACATAAAGAACTATCTTTTCTCTCTTCATGTCGGAATATGTAAATGGACTCAAAAAATTAGGGATTATGCAGATCTGGCTTTTCATGAACTGGCTTTTCATGAATTCTGAAGCATAATTTGTCTGCGCGATAATATTCTCTGCCCTTTTATAAAAAAACCTTCTAATGAAAAGAGGCATATTCAGCCCTTCAATCATACTTGTATTCGAGGGATTGCATCGTATTGAAATATTTACGTGCCTCCTTACTCCAACGGCGGCAAGAACGAAGGTTGGGAATGCACAGTTAATGATATTATCAGGTTCGATAACCTTGATCCATTTTTTCAGGTAAAAAAAAACTCTGATGAAATATAGTATTTTAGATGTTCGTCTATCAGGCCTCCTGTAATCAGGCTGGATTACTTTAATGGAACCATTTAAGGAATATTGGACGGGGGATCTGTCAAGTAGTATTATTGTAACTTTATAGCCATTCTTAACTATATAATTTGCCAACCCGGTTATATACCTTTCAGCTCCGCCATAGTTGAGAGTATAGTTGATAAGCAGAAGGGTTTTCATTACGAATGAACTTTAAGTTACCGCAGGTTACTAACTCTATCAGCAGATTCCACTTATGTAACTATCAAGTCCACCATCCATCCATAGGGATTGAACTTACCTTCGTGCCAGTTCAAATCCCTGTCCCAGAATCCCGTACAATTGTCGTATCCGTGCATCGCAAATCCGTAACTAATCTCCAACAGCAAAGGGTTCCCATTATGATAAACAAAATCATAAGCCATACATTGGGAATCCAGTTTCGCAGATATCTCAAATGCAAGACGAATTGTAGCTTCATCGAAATGTTCTCTCTCATACAGAATGAAGCCACTGCCAGAAGCCCTGAAATCATTTTCCCGGACAAGTCTTTTTATCGCGAAAGCCCGCCCTCCGATTACAATCACACGAATATCACAATCATTCCCCGGTACGAAATCCTGAAAGTACACATATCCCTTTTCTGCACCAGTGACTCTCGAATATTCCGTTGTATGAAGCAAGCGTATGATTCCCTTGATTACATCCCATTTTGTTGTTTTGCCTGCCCTCAACTTACGAAGTCTCTCCTTCAGGTTTCTGATGGGCTGATATTGCCTGAAACCCCGGCCAAATGCCTGTTTAATCAGTCGGATCGCCTTTTTTTGATTTTCGACCAGCCTGACGTTGTCTGATCCCGCTCCGTTGCGTAATTTGAACACTTTCGGGTAAGAGGCACCATAAGCCCATTGCATCGCTTGCTTTTCATCATAAGAAACAAATGTAGTAACCTGGGACAGATGTAATGATTCCAACAGATATTTCTGGGCAACTTTATCGTCAAAATGCCACACAGTATTAAAATCGGGAAAAACTTTCCTACCTGAAGCCTGCACCGCAAAAAGAAGTTGCTTTGCAAATTTGCTCGCTTTGGGACTTTTATGGTTAAAATGCCACATAAGGGCATCACAATCATGTAATTGCTCAATAATATCACTTTGGTAACAATCAACTATCTTAACGCTGATGTTATGTGATTCGCAATATGGGATCCATCTTTCGCTAAAGGACTCCTGTGAACTGTGTATACCTATCTTCATGGTTTTTATCCAAATAAATCGAAGCCCAGATTTCAAATGAAATCATGATCCATAAAGCCTCCATCTCTGTGTATTCAAGATGTTTAATATTTGTGATCCACGAGGCGATAAGGCTGTGATCATAGAGATCCCGAACTTTTATGCCAGATAATACTTTATCCATCATGTATTCTTTGAATCTGGAATTCATAAAAAACTCTCTTAAGGGAATCCCAAACCCCATTTTATTCCTGAATGCAAAATCATGCCCGTATACCCCGGCAGTTATTTTCTTCAGAAGATATTTTTCATTATTCAAACCTTCAGGTGTCTTTCTTAAGAGCAGATGCCTTTGCGGAATTGAAAATGAGAAGTCAACCATATTATTGTCAAGAAACGGCACCCTGTTCTCTATTGAATGAGCCATGGACATTTTGTCCTGGCGTATAAGAAGATCCGGGAGGAAAGTCTTCATCTCATATTTTACCTGTTTGTCAAACCTGGAACCTGACAGGTTATCATATAAATCCAGTCTATCTGTAACAGCCCTTCCCCTGGAAAAGTCCCTTTTCAACCTGCCAGCAAGAAAGGGCGTCATATAGGCAGTTGCCATAATCGCACGTTGCCTGTTATCAAAATAACGAAACAGTTCTGAAGGTTTATTCAGGTTTCTGTTCAATTCACTTAATAGTTTCTTGGCACTGAAAGGATATTGTATGTCATAAAACCTTTTATAACCTCCAAAAACCTCATCTGCCCCCTCGCCGCTGAGCAATACTGTAACATAGTTTTTGGCATTCTGTGACAACATGTAAATAGCTACAGTATTTGGGTGGTTCAGAGGTGACTCGAGATGCCATGTCGCCTTCTCGATATTATCTAGATAATATACGTTGTCCAATAAAAATTTATGAGATTTGATGCCCAAAGTCTCCGTAACCGTGTCAATATAACTCTCCTCATTGAATAACTTGTTGTTGAACACTATGGAGACTGTTTCAAAACTACCCTTTTCAGTGTTTCGGTTAGCAAGCCACGTTACAATGGATGAGTCTATTCCCCCGGAAAGCTGACATCCAAGCTTTACGTCACTCATCAATTGACTGCGAACACTTTTATCAATCCATTCTTGGAGCTCACTGCCAAAGGAATCGAGAGTGCCTGGCAGGCTACGGCGCGAATATTCATTAACGTCAAAGTATCTTTTTTTAATCACTTTTTGGCCTGATTGGTAAATCAAATAATGACCCGGCTCCAGTGACTCAATCCCCACAAAGAGAGTTCCGCTTAAATTATTTCTGAAAAGCAGGTATTCATCAAGCTTCTCAATATTCAGGGTAAATTCAAAATCTTCCAGGAAAGCAAAGCTCTTTAGTTCTGAAGAGAACGCCAGTACATTGTTATTCAACACATAATACAAAGGTTTGATTCCAAAACGATCACGTGTAATATACAATTCCCTCCTTACGAGATCAACAATAATGATTGCAAACATTCCATTTAGTCGCTCCAATAACCCTTCAAATCCATACTTCAGGTAAAGTGCCAATACAATCTCTGTATCAGTTGAACTCCTGAACCTATATCCCCACTCTTCCAGTTCCTTTCTATAATCAAAGGCATTATAGATCTCCCCATTTAAGGCAAGAATGACATTGTTATCCGGGCTTACCATCGGCTGGTGTCCGTTCCGGGACAGATCAAGAATACTTAACCGGTTAAAGCCCAGGACTCCTTCGAAATTATTCTTAACACTTTTTGGGGTTTCGCAGGAAGCTTCTGCAGAAGAAGGGGATACAAGGCTAAAAAGACGAATACCGGAATCGTCCGGGCCCCGATGTTTTTGCACCTTAAGCATCTTCAGAATCCGGCCTGTATTTCTTACAGGCCTGAAATCAGTGTTAATATAGCCGGTTATACCGCACATGGATCAATCTTTCAATTATGCCTGAGCCTTCCCATTTTGGCTTTCGCTGGATGAATTAGTCGCAGGCTGTGAATCAGCATTAATCATGCGACTAATTGAATTCTCCAGGATGCCCATGACCACCTCGCGGTGTGATTCACAACGAATTATATTCAACAATAACAGTCTTTTTCTCTTCGACATCAGCTTAGGAAACAGTCCCCTGTTTCTTAAAGTAGATGCTAATCCTCCGAAATATGGTTCAATATATGCATTGTACATGGGAGATACTGATGCCAGGTAGTTACCGAACTTCTCTTCCAGCTTCCGCTCATCAGAAATAATTGTGTTCAGATACCGGATATGTGTTTCGAATTCTTCTGTTTCCGCCTCAGTGAGATGAAAGACCCCCGGTTTATCGTTTCCCTGTTTGAGTGGAATAATTTCAAACTCAATATTTTCAGATACGTCTAGTCTTACAACATAGCCTTTATTCCAACCGGTATTCCTTTTCCCCGGCCAGTCATAGATGAAATTACCTAGACCATAAAATACCGGCTTTGAATTGTATATCTCATACCCCGAAAAAGCGTGTGTATGATGAGCAATAACACAATCCGCTCCAAGGTCAATCAGGTACCTGTATAATTTCTGTGTCCGTGGTGAGGGAAGCTCATAGAATTCATTTCCGGCATGAACGATTACAATCACATTGTCATTTGCCTCTTTGGCTTCTTTAATTTGATAATATGCTCCGACAGGCTCAAGAGGGTTGCAACTGTAAAGGCCATCAGGTGATGTAATGAATTCTTCATCAGCAAAATTAAGGACGGCTATACTCTTACCCTTTTTTCGGAGAACATATGGTTCGGCAGTTTCCTGTTTCGACAGGCCAATGCCGACAGTAGCAACATTATTAGCCTTGCACAACTCCAAAGTATCAATAACCCCTCTGCTTCCATAATCCATTATGTGATTATTCGCCATTGCTGCCAATCCAATACCGGTATGCTGCAGGATTTTAATGCTTACCGGATGAGCCTTCTGGTGGGGACCGGTCTTTTTCCTTCCCGTTGAAGAAAACGTAAGTGGGCACTCCAGATCAGTTATAATAAGATCATTCCCAGCCAGTGTATCTGTGAAGTCATTGAATATAGGTTCAAAATTATTAGATAGTGCAAGCTTTTCAACCCTGTTTATAGGACAGAAGTCTCCGGTGATTAATATCTTTATCCCGACCTTATTCATCTTAAAGTAGTGCTAAAACTTGTAGTAATTCGACATGGATACTAGTCTTTTCGCTCATGGCCTTGTAAAGTGAGGTAATTCTTTCTTAGCGTCATTTGCAATCATATATCCCAGTCTGTCTGTAGTTAAAAACTCAACATCCGGCCAGTTAAGCATGATTGCTTTAAGTAGCATTTTCAGCTTCGCAAGGGTCTTTCTTCGATTGTCGCTGTCAAGTGCTCCGATATAATTAATACGATGAGAACTGATGATTGCCGGCTTTTTCCACCTGAAAGCAATAGCTATCCTGGCAAGACAATTGTCAACCTCATCAGTATTTCCTGAAAGTGAGGGTTCAAAAAAGCAGTTCCTTACCATGTAATACTGGCCAAATGCATTTCGGTTTCCAAGAAAATGATACTTTTTCTTATAGTGACCGAAACTGCCTGTAGGCACCTGTTGGATAATCAGGCCCTGTATGTATTTCACTCCTCCCTTATGCAGAGTCTCCTCCATACTACTGTCCCATGTATAGCACGGGGGTATGAATGAGACAGATCTGAAACCAAATAGATCTTCAAATAAATTCAGCCCCTCTGCCAGGCTTTCATTCATAAGATGCAGATCACTTTGGGAGTTATAATCAAGAACCTCCATGTAATTATAGTCACCATCACCCGAGAATGTTGTTTCATTATCAAATGTTAACATCATCTTCGGATTTCTTTCACGCAGAGCCTCCATCCATCTGACCACATTGACATGCTCCCTGCCATGGAACTGTGGCAGAAAAACTCCCTCCTGCATTCCTTTTTGCCATAATGATTTCACAAGATCTCTGCCAGGGTATCTCTTGAGTGTCTCTGCAACAGGCTCAAAATAGTAGTTATTAAAGCCGGACTCCCTGATCCGGCTGAAGTCAGGATTGCCAACAATAACATTTGCCGTAAATGCAGGATGATTATCCCGGGCATCCCTGAATGATGACAGGACCTCAAACAATTCTGACAGGTCATCGTTACTTTCCAGTGCATCCAGCCTGTTATAATCACTTCGGGCCAGATCATAGCCTTTCGACTGGAACCTGTTAAAGACTTCCAATGAGGGCATTCGAATGCTGCCCCAGTCATCGCTCTCAATTACGACTATTTTTCTCGAAGTATGCCAACCGGGAATACTTAGCAGATTGTGAATCAGAGTGGTTTTTAATGAAGCAAATGCGTTAGTCATGTTTCATCATTGAACCGAGTTCGTCTGAGGTAATAAATTCAACTTCAGGCCATCTCTGAGTAATTCTTACAAGGAGTTTGCTAAGCTGGTTGAGCCCTCTCTCCCTGTTCACCACAGACAATCTGCCAACGTAATTGACCCTGTGAGTGCTTAACACAGCTGGATTGTAGAATCTGAAAGATTTTGATATCTCAGACAGACAACTATCCACCCAATCTTTCCCGGAAGTTGCAGGCTCAAAAAAACAATTGCGGGTAATAACCTTCAATCCTTGTCGGGTAGTCTTACCCATCCAGTTGAACATTTTCGTGCTTCTGCCAAAGCCGACTGGTTCGTTGTAGATTCTTGGCATTGAAATATATTTAATGCCATTATCGACAAGCGCAGTCTCGAGATTTGAACTGAAGGGACCATTAGGGGGTACAAAATATGAAGCTCTATACCCGAAAAGCTCACTAAAAAGATCGAGGCCTGTCGTAATTACTTCCTTATGATAATCCAGGTCAACCGGGTTGATATAATCAAAGGCAGCCTGAAACTCAAGTCCTATATCAGGATCTGACTGAGTCGACATTCCCCAAAAACCGTGGTTGAAGGCTATTTTTGCATTTTTGTTCCCATTGTCTAATGCTCTTAACCATGCCTTCACATTTAAATGCTCCCGGCCATGAAACTGCGGAACAAAAATCCTTCTCCTGATTCCTTCCTGCCACAATTTGAATGAGTCCTCACATCCTTTAAATTTTTTGAGGGTTTCCGTGAAGGGTTCAAAGAAATAGGTTTTAAACCCGTTTTTCCGAATACTGTCAAAATCAGGATTGGCGACTACTGAGACAGGTGTCATGACTGCACAGAGCCCATTTTGGTCCCTGACTGAAGACAACACTTCAAACAATCCCGATAGGTCATCCGAGTCAGCAAGAGTGTCATAGGCATTGAATATGGCTCCATCATCGGACATAATATCAATCCCAGCTCGTTGAAGAGCCGTAAAAGTTTCCGTGTCGGGCATCCTGAGACTTCCCCAGTCATCTGATTCGATTACGACAAGTTTTCTTCTGGTTTTCCACCCGGGGACCGAAGCAAGATTCCTTCTAATGATTTTTAAAGGAAAGAATGACATAAAGATGTGCCGTCTTACGGGAAGAGCACCTCGGAAAGAGATAATACGGGAGCCAGAAGGGGAAGACCAAGGCCGGGAGTCAAAATCCATGCACTTACGCTTTCCGAGCCCATTCTGAAGTTAATTAAAGAATACAATAACATTGGAAACAACCCTATCAGGGTTAGCACATGAAGTTTATTGCCTGATATTTTGGCAAAGAAAAGAAATAGATATAATGTGGCAAAAAGAAAGAATAAAACCTGAAATCTGCCTCCAAATGACGGAATTGGCATGCCGAAATTAACGAAAGCAAGGAAAAGAAGCAGGAAACTAAACAGGTTCCTCTCGTCCTTCTTTTTCATTAATGATCCGTATAATGCCTGAATTACTATAATGGCAATAATCAGATAATAAAAAACAAGATCACCTCCGATCTTCAGGAACCAGGCATCCTGTTCGGCAGATTGCTGCAATTCCTGGATATAACCCTCACTCCCGTAATTCTGATATCTTCTTTGATATGCCCCTCCTAGCCGTAATGAAATAGCCTGAAGCAGAGGAGCAATGATTTGCGGTACTACAAATGATGCCAAGGCCAAGGGCAAATATATTATATTTCGATTACCGACCAAGTAATATACCAGTAATATGGCATTAGCTGATATAAAACTCCAGTGAAAAAAAGAAGCCGCAAGTGTAAGTAACAGATACTTGGGATCACGATTCATTATCACATGGTATGCACCATAGAAAAAAATCCATGCCGCCGTCCACATCCTGACCCCGTTTATCGATGTAATAGGCAGGATCATTATAAAAAAGACCATGAATACGGTCGTATTCCAGCCAGAATTTCTCACCTGTCTGGAATAAAGCAGATCTATTGATTTCAAGTAAAAGAAGCCATATATTCCAGCCCATACAGCAAAGTAGGCTCCGTAACTGGAAGTAAATCTTGAAACAATAAACGATATGAACGGCTCTACAATGTCTATTGTTGTATCACTGTTAAGACCACCGATAATTTTGAAAAAATATGAGAAAGGCAGCTGGGCGTTGACTTTCAGATTATATGCATAACGGAAAGCATCAACGACTTCGTTGTTGTTAACAAATGTTAATCCATAGTAAACCAGAAAAATGTATACCACCCTCCTGGCCTCTCTCTGACGATAATTTGCCAGGGCAGTAATGAGCGCAAGAAATGGCCATAAAATAAACAAAAGAAGATAGTGCTTACTACTTGCAGGAATGGCAAATTCCTGTTTCTCTAATGTGTAGACCCTATTCATCTGAGCCTATTAGATGACAAAAGATCCAAAAATAATTTCGAAATGTTTCTAATATGGTAGTGCTCTGGATCAGGTAATGACATTCGGTATCTATAATCTCCTTCCAGGAATGCCTTAACCTCATCGCTGTTGAATTCCCGTTTTATATTCAAAACCGGTCTGTCAGCAAGAGCATAGTCAATAAGTTTACTTGGAACATTCAAGGAAGTATTATTATCGAAGTTGATAAGGAAGCTCATACCGTACAGCATTTTCATAAGCTGCTCCCGTGGAATAAACCCGGATACTTCCAGCTTACCATTCAGCTTTTCCCGGTAGGGATCAAGTAACTCAGGTGTATTAGTAAATACCAGAAATCTGAATGGGAAATCCAATCCGGACAGGTATTTCATTAGTGGTTCAGGATCACGAATTCCCTTTAAAAAGCCACCCGCGTAAGCAAAAGTAGGAATCTCATTCTGAACTTCCTCAGATTTAACACGTTTGAGGTTAAAATCAAATCCCTGTGGAATAATCCTGATCTTGTGATGAAATTCCGGATAGTATCCAGTAATTGCACTTTTTACAGGAATTGTAATAAAATCTGCCCTTCTGCAAAACCACTTCTCCAAATATTTAAAATAGAACGGGTGCCTGAAGGAATCAAGTACATCTCCCATATAAGGATCACCACAATCAGCAACCCAGACTTCCGAAATCTTATGTTTTTTCGTTATTGACCATGCCACTCCCCAGTGGATTGGGTATGGCACTGCAAATGATATCATCAGATCATAATCTTTTTCATATTTAAGTATCTTTCTCACTTTAAACATTTCTTCAATACCAGGGTATTCAAAAAATGTGAGCATAATCCTTGACAATGCTTTACTAATGAAAGAAAGAGGTCGTTTCTTAAACTCCCTGATCCTGGGAAACCGTAACTTGTCATACATTCTAAACGTTAAGGGAAATTCGTACAAGAAATCACCATAGTCAAAGTCTCTGTATTTCGAAATGACAGTAACTTTGTGTCCTTGTCTGCAGAATTCCCTGGCAAGCTCAGTAGCCCTGTAACTACGCGGTGAGATTTCCGGATAAAATCCATTGGTAACCAGAATGATATTCTTTTTCTCGCTCACTATGTAATTTATTGTAGATATTCTGGTTTGCCGAATTAGATTTTTGAGACGAAAGAGTTGCTAAGTCTGTTTTCAACAATGCTCCTTAGCCTGGGATGCATGACAAAGTACTGTTTACCTTTATCCTTTAACTGCGTGGTTCTTTCAAGTTTGTTCTCAGATATGCATTTGATCGCAGTATAGAAGAGCTCAATATTGACAATCCCGGACTTATTACGGAGATCTTCTATTGTATCTCCAGATTCAACGGGAATGGTTTTAAACATAAGTATGTCTCCGGTATCAATTCCTTTGTCAATAAAATGAAGTGTCACCCCAATATCTCTGCCATAAAAAAGGCTCCATTCCATAACATTCATTCCCCTGAATTCAGGAAGGGGTCCCATGTGTGCATTCAATATTCCTGTCCTTACCGTGGAGATAACTTCAGACTTGTATAATCCGCCACCGGTATTCAACAATAAATCGATCTGGGCATTCCTTAAGTAATCTATTACCCTGCTGTTGTTGACGTCGTCTGTTATGAAAAGCCTCATTTTCTCAATTTTACAAATCCGCGATAGTGAAAACCCTGGTAGTTTGATTTCCTGTCGTCTGGCAAATTCTGCCAGATAATCACGGGAGCATCTTCTTTGCCCGGTTTGTCTGTTATTACAGCGTTCCTGCAAGCTGTCCAGAATCCGGGGAAAACTGGCTCTCTTAATCTTGCTGAAAATGTTGCGCTTTATCAAAATGATGCATTCGGGCTTGCAGGATCTGAGCTTCAGATAATAGAACAGAGTCAGGGCAAATCTGGGATCACCAGTTGCCACAATGCCAGTTTTCATCCTGCTATCTTTCCAGTTTATTTATAACCTCACCTTGTAAGATAAGTGCGTCAGCAAAAAACTTAGCCGCCCAGTTAGGGTAAGAATAAGGCATGTAATTACCCCAGATCGGATATGAGCCCCTTATACCCCCTTTAAGTCCGTTATTTTTACTATTGAGATCCTGCAATTCCTTAATCTGGTCAAGCATCTTGATCGCTGAATTAAGAAACCTGGCATCCTGGTTCAACTCATAAATCTTGATCCATACAATAGCCATCTGAGCATCACCGGTAAGGCAGGTAAAGTTGGCCATGGGTTGCCACTTACTGTTAATCCTGCCGGGGAAATATCCAGGGGTTGCATTGGGATGTCTTTTATTCAGTTCGTATTTCAACATCAGCTTCTCTGAAGCAGTCACTACAACTTGGAAGATTTTCAGTCGCAGTTCCTCCTCAAAATATGCGGAGGATTCCAATAATCCCCTCAAAGTATAGACGATTGTGTGTGTTAAGGGTATTTCACCTTTATAAAAACCCATTTCTTCAATCCACCCGTTCCTCTGTACCAGCGACAAAACCCAATTCAGGTTTTTTCTTGCCACATCCTTATAAACAGTATTTGCCGTATGCTTATACACCTCCAACAATGACCAGGCAACCCTTGAATGATAAGCGTGAGGGATTTCGTTATACGTAAACCTGCTCCACTTGCCATCAGGATCTATGATAGAACACAACCAGTCTGCTGCTCTTATAGCAGCGTCCAGATAGCGCGTATCCTTCGTGAATTCATACAGGTCAGACCAGCCTAATATTACCATACCTGTATTGAATACAATAGGGTAATCATTAATACCTGATCCACCTCTTACAGCACCTGTGGGTAGTTGGATATCAATTTCCCAATCACCCATTTGCCTGGCTCTTTCAATATATGTGCTTTTACCAGTTAAGGTACTGTATTTCAAAAATGTTGATATTATATATCCCGTTGTTTCCGGATAAGGCAAGGTCCATCCTCTTTCAAAACTGTATGTAGCCGAACAACCTCCGCAACCGGTCATATCCTGGGACATGCACAGCCACTCCATTGCTCCGGCCAGATGATCTTTGTCTGAATACCGATTATATTTAATTCGAAACAGATCTCTGAGAATCACTCTTAGCAACGAAGGATGAAATATCGATTTAACGAAAATTTTTATGTTTGTTTTCCTGAAAATAAAATCGACTAACACACTTAAACTTAACTTTCTCATATAGTATAATCCACCTTGTTTAGGTTCTTTAATATCAACCGGTCACGATCCCGTTGTGACAGGTACAAAATGCTGAAGAATGCTGCCTCTCAAATTTTCAATAATTGTTCCTTCCTTTATTTCAGTCTCCAAAATCATCCTGTTCTCCTTAATCTCAGGCTCTGAAAGATTGTCAAATACGTTTTGATTTTCAACATTCAACTCTTTCTCTATCGAAAATATGTGGATCCCAGTTCTTCTCAGGTAATGAAAAAGTGTATTCGTTTCACTCAGATATACTTTGCTGCCCAGCCAGAGCATTGAAAAAACAGTTCCGACAGCTTGTTGCCTGAAATGATTCATGATGACTATACCGCAACCCTGCAATTCTCTTATGTAATCGTTAAGAGGGACAAAATTTCTTATAGGAATGAAGTTTGACTGAAACAACTCAACTCCTTTGGAATAGATGAATTTTCCGTACTGAAGGTCACCATAGCTTAAAGGCACAACAATTTTACGGGCTCCCATACCAATTTCCTCAATTTTTCTGAAAGCTTCAAGATGATTATTGGAATAATTTGCAGAATTCCCAACTAAAATATCATTACCGCTTACCGTCAGATTTTTAACTCCCTTAATGAGATATTCAAGCGGATAATAAGTGAAAGGAATAAAACGGCATTCACTTGATAATATCTTATGTGTTGAAAAGAATTCAAATTCCTCATAATAGGGAACACCAAAATAACGTAATTCACTTGCGGCTAAATTGACAGACCCTTCAATCATGATTATTCTATGATATAAGAATCGCCTTAAATTGTCCTTAACTTTTCTGCCAGGAGAGACTTTGCCGTCAGGGAGTTTAATTGCCGAGGTTAATCCTCCCAGAAAACTCCTGTCATTGAAACTTTCCTTTGTGTACAACTCAGCACCCCACAAAATCCCCACAAATTTATGCTTGTCACCGGATAACAGAAAGACCGTGCTGTTCAACTCAGTTATTCCATGAAGAATAATGCAATCATATCTTTGAGTCAAATCCAAAAGAAAGGAGATCAAGTTTCTGCCGAAAGGCACAATTTCTATGTTTTCCAATGTCTTTACATAAACAAGCTTGCGGTTGTACTTTGACATAGGAATAACAAAATGATTTCTTCCCGGAAAAGCCTTTTCAAAAATATAAATCGCCGCATCGATAAACTTCTCATCAGAAGCCAGATGCAAAATGGAGATTCGGTGCTCTGACACTTCAGTTAGAGGTAATTGTATCTATTATCATTTCCACATCCTGAATACTCAACTCATAATATAAGGGTAATCTGAGAAGGGTATCGGAATAACGATCAGCATTAGGCAACTCACGATCACCATGAATCTCTTTGTAATATCTGCTTTTATGCAGGCTTAAGTAATGAAACACAGCCTGGATGCCTTTGCTTTTAAGCTTTGCCATGATTTCATCACGCTGCCTGATTGATCGGCAAACAAGATAAAACAGATGTCCGTTCTTCGAGGAATAATCCGGGATATTAGGCAGACCAACATCATTGAAACTTGCCCAGTTTTTCAAACCTCCCAGATAGTGTTCCCAGATTGCAATTCTTTTTCGTTGAATATCAGCAATGTTTTCCAATTGTGCCCAAAGGTAAGCAGCAATAATTTCAGAAGGAAGAAATGAGGACCCTATGTCAGTCCAACCATATTTGTTTACCTCGCCTCTAAAGAACTCCGCCCGGTTTGTTCCCTTTTCCCAGATAATTTCTGACCGGTTAATGAATCTCTGATCATTGATAGCCAGTAATCCACCTTCTCCTGAATTAATGTTTTTTGTTTCATGAAATGAGAAGGTCGCCATATGTCCTATACTTCCCAGAGGTACTCCTTTGTATGTAGATTCAATAGCCTGTGCTGCGTCTTCAATCACGAGAAGGTTATATCTTGAGGCAAGAGTCATTATCTTATCCATATCACAAGCAACACCGGCATAGTGCACAGGAATAATGGCCTTTGTCCTGATGGATATATGCTCCTCAACGGCGTCTTCATCAATGCCCGGATGATCATTGCGGCTGTCGATAAAAACGATCTTGGCGCCCTGCCTTACAAAAGCAAGGGCTGTTGAGACAAAGGTATATGACGGTACAATTACCTCATCACCTGGTCCGATGTTGGCAAGAATTGCACACATCTCGAGTGCATCAGTACAGGAGGTTGTTAACAGTGCCTTTTTAAAACCATACCGATCCTCAAAGAATCCGTGACATTTTTTGGTAAAATCCCCATTACCCGATATCTTGCCTGAATTGACAGCCTGATAAATGTAGTGCATTTCCTTCCCTGTCAGATATGGTTTGTTAAAAGGTATCATAAGAGATCGCTTAAGTTGATTCCGGTGAAAATTGTTAAGAATACTTCAATTCATCCATACTATGTTATTATTGCCAGTAATGATACACATTGGTAATATTCTCTGGCACAAAGTTGCACTTTTTATATAGTCTGCAAGCTGCAGTATTCTGCATCTGAGTTATAACCGTAATCCTGTCATACTTCATCACGTAGGCAACATCGTCAGCAAATCTTATCATATCGTACCCAATGCCTTTCCCGGTATGATTCCTGTCAACTGCCACCAGTCCTATATCTGCACACCCATTTTTCTCTCCAATTGTAGTAACCCCGATCACATCATTACCTGAAACTGCAACAATGACTTTAAAGGCAATCAATCCCGAAACAGAATCAGTAATCCATCTGGTATATAACCTTTCAAATTCTCCGTTTACAAAATTGTAGTCAAGACGAAACCGTGAGAATAAACCAGCCTCCAGGCTTAATTCAATCAACTTAACATCAGGCTTTTCGCAACCATAATCACGTATTTGATTTATAAACTGCGAATGAGGCTCTGGCTGCTTAACAAAGAGAACCTTGTTATCAAATAGTTTGCCGCCTTTGCCGGTAATCACCCGGTTAAGTTCATCATCATCTGAGGGAGCATATAGATAAACCAGGCGGTAATTGCTTCCGCTTATTTCCCTGAAGGTCTCTTCAGCCAGACTACCTCCATTATGGTCAAACATTATTCTTGCCACCGGATAACCAAAGAATTGTGAATCCCAGTCAAGCTGTGTCAATTTGTTGGAATACATGTTCTTAATTCACCTAAGTATTATTATCAATTAAACAATTAGGGACACGACTAATATCTAGAAATGAAATGTTTCTTATCAGAAACGGTCAACCATTTTTTGATGATTCCTTTCAACTCCTTCAATAAAGCATTCAGATAGAAAAAAACAGGTAATGTATTGTAGATATAAGCATAATAAATATATGGCTTAACGACACCTTGAAGATCAAGAGTTTTAAAGCCATATTTGATAAGCTTTTTTCTGGTCTCTTTATAGTTAACCCTGAAAGGTTTATTTTCAACTTTATGTAGTGTGAGTAACAAGAACTTGCAGATCGGCTGATTCATAAATGACTTTTGCTTCTCACTGAGTTTTTGTGAATGCTGGAACTGTTTAAGATTGCATAATCCAAGGAAAAAACCACAAGATGCCTTTTCAGTTCGAAACAGTGAGGAATTTGTTGCTGATCCCAACCTCGTTGTCCTCTGATAAAAAGGAGAACCAATAAAAATACACCGCTCAGCAAGACACAAAATACGTGCGATGAACTCTCCGTCCTCAAGGTAAGGCACGTCCGACAAATAACGCAGATTATATTTCTTAAGAAAGCTCGTTTCCAACAGAACTGCAACCATCCTATCAGGATCCGTATCGCCATCTATCCTGTTAATGTAATAGGCTTCTATGCCTGAGTATAGTCTACCTTCATGGTCTTTATTAAGAATTGTCTTATGTACACTACCGTCGAGATGTAAATAAGTATATCCAAGGAATGCTACCTGTGCATTTAGATGCAGAGCATTCGTGATTAATGGATTGGTGGTATTTGTAATAACATAATCGTCAGGATCAACGAACATTATATACTTTCCTGATGCAATCTCAATCCCATTATTTCTTGCTTTTGATACCCCCTGATTTTCCTGGTTAATCAGAATGATGTTATTGTATTCATCTTGCAGTCCCTCTACCACAGTCCTACAATTGTCAGGTGATCCATCATTTATGCAGATTATCTCATAATCATTCTTTGGAATGTCCTGATTTTCAAGACTCCTCAAACATCTCTCGACATATGGTTCAACGTTGTACATTGGGATGATAATTGAAAGCTGCTTCATTTTCGCTCGGAAATGAAATATTAGATTATATCAGGTGGAATCTGCTTTTCAGTTTATTCACAATCATTTATTAGTACAATCAAAAGTACATCTCACTATTTATTAGACTTTTATCCAGGCGTCTTCTGAGCCACAAGAAATATTGAAAGGGATTCAGGTAAACTGTCAGCAAATTCATCAGGAATTTGTTCGCTTTGTTATTCTTGTTAAAAACTTCATTTCTAAATACTTGCGATACACACCATTTATACTTATGATCGAGCCTGAGATCAACAGGCAGAAATGGGTAGATATATAGCCTGCGGAAATCCTCTGTTTTGAAGTAATTAGGATTCACAATGAAGGTGGTGGTTGTGTTGTTTATAGCTGCAGAATGCTGCCGGTAACAAACTGTGACTTTATCCATCAAAGAGAGCTTGTGACCATTTTTTGTAAGATTCAACCATAAAGGATAATCTTCGAGAAGCTTGAATCTTTCATCAAAGCCGCCAATAGACAATAAAATTTCCCGAGCTATGAACAATGACGGAGAAAAGTGTATTCTGTCACCCAGGAGCAACATTTTGTATTGAGAACCTGCGCTCCGGTCAACAGAGAATATGCCTTTATGATCATAAGGAGAACCAGGCACCGTATTTATAAAATTCGATTGCTCAAATGTGTTCCTGAATATTTCAATCTGCGAAAATAAAACCTTCACCTCAGGATTGCGGTCAATCCACGCCATATTGTCCTCAATGCAAGAGGCCTTTAGAATATCATCTGCTGCAAGGAATTTTATCCATTCACCCTGCGCAGCATGAAGGCCCCTGTTAGCATTTGCCGAAACACCTCCGTTTTCTATCGATGTTAACAGTTCCGCCCTGACAAACCGTGTCTCATGTTCGCTCAGCCACCGGGTGCACAATTCTACTGTTTCGTCACATGAGCAATCATCAGTTATTATCAACTCCAGATCCTTCCATGTTTGTCCGGCAACACTATCCAGAGTTTCAATGATAAAAGGCGAAGAATTATAACTGGAAATAATTACGGAGACCAAATCATTAAGCATAAAAGAGATTTTGTTTCACCTTCAAATTACCAGAATCAATTATCTCCAACTCGTTAAACAGGAGATAACCCATATTGCATGAAATGATCAAGCATAAACATGAATATTTGCCTCAAGAGATAGCTATAAAAGCCTGTCTTTGATTGCTATTAGCAGATTCTTTATATCCATTCTTTTATTAAGCTCCCGGTAGGAGAAAGCAAATGCAATAATAAATAAAACGAAGCCGCTCAGATATGCCCTGGGGTAACCTAACAGGTAAACAGCAAGCAGAGCAAGAATAAGAAGGGAAATAAAAGCTGTTGTCAATCGAATTACCGACTTATTGAAAGAAAAATTAAACTTCCATTTAAGGACAACTCTTAACATTACAAGCGAGAAGATATAGCTAATAATCATTGATATTCCAAGGCCCTTAATACTATATAGATTGAATAACAACATACTTATCAGGAGGAAGAATATGCTTGCAACAACTTCTGTGATAATAAAAAGCCTATTCTGTCCTTTAGCGATAATAATATATCCCTGCACCCATATCAATGCTTTTAACGGAATTGCCAGGGCCGACAGAATTATGAAGTCAATGGCTGCAGTAAACTCAATGCTTAAGAGCATCCTGATCAGAACCGGGGCAGTTGCCAGCAGCAGAATTAGCAACGGCCCAAGGATTATCATAACCAATTCTGACTGCTGAATTACTATTTCTTCCCATTTCTCCTTTTCATTTATAACAGCAGACAACCTTGGGAAAAAATCAATTGCAATTGCGGTGAATATCATACCTACATAACCGTTCATAATAGACAATCCCGCATTATAAACACCGAGGTCACTCAATGACCCATTTTGAGTGATAAATATGCTCAGGATGTATTCAGACGTAGATGTAAACAACGCACTTACCGATAAACTAATTCCTAAAAACACCATCCCCTTTCCTTCGCCTAAAGTCTCCCTCCACCCGATTCTGGTTGTTCTTATATTTACTTTATTCTTAAAATAAATTGAAATTATATAACTAACAAAACTTGATACGATTATAGCAGGTACCACTCCTCTTATCTTCATAAAATAGAAGATTGGTATGACAGCTACTAATCCCGCAACGGCTCCAAATACATTAGCCCTGGCTAAAAGCTCAATCCTCCTCGTACCCCTGAGTAAAGTGTAAATTCCTCCGGTTAAAGCAGTAAAAAGAAAGGTTGTGGACAGCCAAATGTACGACCATGTATGGGTTGTATCCTTAAAAGCAAACTTGCTCAATAAGGGAGAAAAACTTATCGTAATTACAATACCGATAATAGCAGATATCCAGACCCATCTTTTAAAGACAGTATATATTCGACTAATAGTCTGATTATTACCAGTTCCATGGGCTATTGAAATATCTCTGACGGCGCTTTGTTCCAATCCAAGTCCACTTATTATCCTGATCAGGTTAAGATTGGACATTAACAACCCGTTCAATCCCATGCCGGCAGTGCCAATCAAAACAGCCAGGACTTTTCCGCGTACCAGTGATATCAATATGTTAATTACCTGAACGCCTCCAAAAATTGTATTGGCCTTAAAAATCTGTCTGTATGAAGATTGCTTACTTGTCACGAAAAAGTATAAGAAGTGAGACTACTGGATGAGATAGTTAAAGCATTAATGCTTAAGTAGATACTTTAAACGGCAAAATAAGTAAAGGAGAACATAATCTGAACGCAACACACGATACTTAATCCAAATGGTTTTATCAGCCTCGTAAAATGTAAATTTGATCTGCTTTATGAAATCATTGAATAAACCAAAGGCGTTCATTAGTTCATTTTTAGCAAGGGAATGCTCTGCCTTAGTGAACTTCTGTTGAAATAAGATCTGGTGATAATCATAAAACATATTGATCAGGGTTACTAACCTCTTTTCAAACATTTTTTGATCAGAATTATAATAAACCAGCTGTAAGAGCTTTGTTTCCTTGAATACTTTGGAGAACAAAGCTGGCTTCATCTTTTTTGTTATTGCCGCAGGGTTGTCTACCCTGTAATAGAATACGCCAGGACAAAAGGCGACCTTATTGCATTTCAGGAAGAACTTTCGAATTGCATATTCATCTGCGTACATATTGAAATCCTCATACCCGGAACGTCGCACAAGTTCAATACGCCATAGAGCTGCTCCGGGTATTGTCCAGTCCAACGATAGGTTAAAAGCCTCCAGTCCCGTTAATAGAATGTCTCTGTTGCCATTGACTCCAATTAGCTTTTTATCAGAATTACTGCTGGTGTAATATACAAAATCTGGTATGACAGCATCTGCATCCAATTGCCTGGCAGTGTTGTACATTTGCTCAAAACAGTCATTACTGAGAAAATCGTCCTGACTTAAATAAGTGAAATATTGACCCTGAACATTCGGAATGCCATAGGTCTTTATAATAAAAGGAACATGTCCCAAATTAGTTTTCAAATCAATAACTCTTATGTTTAGTTTCCCGCTGTATTGATTAATTATTGATATCGAACTGTCAGTTGAAGCATCATTGATGCAAATAATTTCAAAATCCTTAAATGTCTGATTTAAAAGCGAGTCTAAAGTATTAACTAAAAAACGTTCGCCATTAAAGACTGGTATAACAGCTGATATCATAACAGACACTTGATCAGCCCTTTAGGTTATTTAACAAATCAGCAATAATATAGGCTTCTTCATCTTGCATGACCGGACTTATTGGCAAACTCAAGACTTCACTGGAAATTTGCTCTGTAATTGGCAGGTTCAACTGATTGAATTCTTTGAGAGCTGACTGCCGATGTGGCGGTAACGGATAATGTATTAAAGTTTGAACTCCCTCCGCAGTTAAATACTTCTGAACCTTATCGCGAATAGAACTTCGAATGACGAAAAGGTGCCAGGTATGATCAAGTGGCATCAAATATTTCTCATTCGTCGAAGAATTAATAGTATTACCTGAATCATCAGCCTTTAAATATTCAAAGTACACTTTGGGGAGAATTAAAGCAGGGTGCTTGATGTTTTTAATATAATACTCCGCTATCTCCCGTCGACGCTCATTGTCTGCATCAAGTCTGTGCAGCTTGACTCGCAGTACAGCTGCCTGTATTTCGTCTAACCTTGAATTCAATCCCTTAAAATCATGGACATATTTTCTTGTTGATCCGTAATTAGCTAACGCCCTGATAATGGCGGCAAGATCGTCATCATCAGTGGTCACTGCACCACCATCACCTAACGCACCAAGGTTTTTCCCTGGGTAAAAGCTGTGGCCCGCCGCATCGCCAAGTGATCCGGTGCGTCTGGTTGTCAGCCCTTGTTCTCCTTGAGCTTTGAGTCCTGATCCCGGAGCCATTATAATAGCTCCTGCTGCCTGGGCATTATCCTCAATTATCTTTAGATTATACTTCTTTGCGATCTCATTAAGTTCCCCGGACCAGCAGGCCTGACCGTATAGATGAACCACTATTATGGCACGTGTTTTTTCTGTTATTTGTTGTTCAACCAGCGAGATATCCAGGTTATACGAATCGATATCGGGTTCAACAAAAACCGGCTTAAGCCGGTTGTCTGTGATTGCCAGTATTGTGGCAATGAAAGTATTGGCAGGGACTATTATCTCATCCCCTTCCTTCATGACTCCAATATCAATATAAGCTTTGAAGATGAGGCGGAGGGCATCCAGCCCGTTTGCGGTTCCAATACAGTGCCGGGAACCGATAAAAGTTGCGTATTCACCTTCAAATGAAGAGGCTTCCTCTCCAAGGAGAAACCATCCGCTTTTCACAACCCGATCAATTGATGAAGATAGTTCAGGTTCAAAACTTGATGTGACTTTCTGCAAATCGAGGAATTTAATCATTCTCCGAGCATTTTTTGTTTTTCGTCCTCCGTGAATGTTCTCAATATTTTTGCCGGATTGCCTCCGATTATAGTAAAAGGATCAAATGATTTATTGACATAAGAGTTGGCAGCAACAACGCAATAATCTCCCAATGTAACACCGGGCATGATGATGGATCCTGTACCTATCCAGACATGATTACCGACCGTCACTGGTCTTTTCTCCACGGGAAATACATTTTGCATGGCAGGTGAAGCGTTGGGACCTGAATCGACCATAATATTGACATTTTGCGCGATGCTCACATTACATCCAACTTTAAGCTTAGCTGCATAACCGTTCAGCAGGCAATTCATCCCGATGTAGGTATCTGATCCTATCTCCAGCAGATTGTCCGAACTCCCGAAAACAGAGCATCTTTTTGCTATCCTGACATTGTCTCCAATGATGACATTATTGACTGAAGATGAGGGATCTATCTCCACATCTTTACCGAGGTTAATATTGGCATACTTCATTTGTCCGCTTTTTGAAGAAATACTTTCATTACCTCATAAAAATAATCGAGGTCATAGGGAGTCAGAGCCTGATGAACAGGAATAAAGAAGGCCTCTTCACCATAAAATACACTTGATTGAATACCATGCGCCCAGAAATGTTTCTTGAGTTCAGGCAGGTAAAGATCTTGATTGTCGGTCCGGAACATAAAGACGCCGGGGACAATTCCTTTTTCCAGCCTAAACCTTTCGCTTAAACCTGATTTTTCAAACCTGCTGCGTAGCTCCGTATAATTGTAAATCCTTTGGTGGATAATCTGATCCTTTTTCTGGATATGTTCCGAAAGGACATTCTTGATATAACGTAACATTTCGGGTTGAATGTGTCCTGAATAGGTCTGGTTAATGTGCGAAGCCGAAACGAGGAGTCCTCCAACCTGAAGGGGAAACATTTTCGGAAAGCTATAGATTACAAAATCCCCTGTCCTGCCTATTGTACATTCATTGTCCTCAGAAAAGAAAGAACCCGCACAATCCTCTATGATAGGCAGGTTAAATAGCTTAAGCTTCTGGATCTCCGGGTAAGGGTACCCGAATTCGTGATTAAC